>Ga0209367_1004729_pt1 | contig 18871 bp, 11 predicted proteins | sample WorMetLIZISLAND2_FD_187412 | JGI IMG/M metagenome (GOLD analysis project Ga0209367, IMG submission 187412) | Marine gutless worms symbiont microbial communities from Max Planck institute for Marine Microbiology, Germany - Olavius geniculatus... ... | reverse complement strand
CGTCTCGGGCCCGGGGTAATTTACCTCCTACTCTCCATCTCGACGGGACTGGGTGCGTTAATTTGCGCGTTAATTGATGCATTAAAAAAATTAACGCACTGCGTTAGTGCGTTAAAAAATTAACGCCTTGACAGCTCTAGTAATTAATTAATTCGTCGGTCACTGGACAATCTCAGTGCGTTCGCCACTCCCGATAAATCCGACTTTTTAAATTATTGTTTACACGCTAGATTAAACGGATTATTAATTTTGACTGAATCATAAGCCAAAAGTCGTACGTTATGCGTTCTGTTTTTTTTACATTTCAGCTGAATAACGAAACACAGAAAGCAGGTAGCCGTGAAGAAGACCTTAAACGCGCAGCTGCAAGTACGTACCAGTCTTCTACAGTACTTATTATCATCATCGTCATCATCATCGTTATCGGCCATTTATAGTGGTCTTTATCATATAAGCATCACATTTTGCATTATATCTACATATTTCGTAGATTGATTGATAACAAGAAATACATCAAATTAAATATATTGATTTTTTTGCATTTTTAAATTTTAGAAACGTGGGCAAATTTGCGGATTTTCCGCCGCCATTGAACATCCAAAAGTTAAAAGATGTTTCAGCTTCGTCACCCGGCCCAGTGACTACGGACTATGTCCCATGCTTTTTCGCCCTCGACAAATTCAGAATACGCCAGTGGACGGCATAAGATATTGTGAAGTGACGTCGCGGCACGTTCCGTTACTCTGTGCTTAATCAAATTTCTAAATAACACGCAAAGTAACGGTGGTTTTGTGTGAGAGGCCTACCGAGTATCGGCTGATATATCGATATTGGTAATGGAGCCTTTGAAAAATAAAATTTAGAACACGTCCGCAGGATGAAATTGTCCGACTCACGCTGTAGAGCTGTAATGTGTTTAGGAAAGTCAACGCTAAGAAGTGCGCGCGGTAGTCAGCCACATAGGGATGGGACGTCGAAGCTGCCGCAAGCTCTGAAGCCACGCAGCGGTGCAACTGCTGCAGCCGGCGGCAAGCGACCCAACTGTCAGCGCTCTACTGTCGTCACTGGCGGTCAAGTTGCCACTGTTACTTCTACTACGGCAGAAGAGCAGCCCGCAACGTCGTTGCGTACCTTATGGAAAGTCGTCAAGTGTGACAGCAGCAACTCCATCAAGCTACAATTGGCAAAAACCGCGACTTACCCACATTGAGTGGCCTACAAGTCTAATGTGCAGTGCTGATGTGCTGCTAAGAAACTTCTCGTTCGATCTCTCACTATTCACTTGCGATCTTATGCTTTATTACCTCTGCCAAGGAGGTTATGTTTTTGCCAGACTTTGTTTGTTTGTTTGTCTGTCTGTGTGTTAGCAAGATAACTCAAAAAGTTATGGACGGATCTTTTTGAAATTTTGAGAGTATGTCGGTAATGGCACAAACTACCAGTGGTCCAATTTTGGGGGTGGTCTGGAAAGAATCCTGGATTCTGGATCACTTTGAAATTTTCGTTACCATTGCTTTCAATGGGGCATAAGGGAAACCGCTGCAAAACCGAAGATGGTGCTGCCACCTAGCGAACAACACTGCCTTGGTGGAGGTGTGCGGGCTTTGACTGCTTTCTAGTTTCTTTATTGAATAGTCATCATTATCTCTCTGGTTGTTGTATTATAGCCGCGCGGTGTAAAAAAAAGTTTGCCAATTTCATGCAAAGTTATTGTTGACGTGGTTTCTTCATTGTTTTAATCCAATGTCAAAGGTTTTTTTTATAGCAGTCGGATTTTACATAGAGATGCCGATTATTACAGCATTACTGTAGCAAACCTATTAAGTCTAGAAATATTTTTTTATGTTGAATTTTGCGTGGTCTACGTCCATGATTAACAGTCCGACATAATTGAGTTGATTAGAAAATTTTTATAGCCTTGTTGTTGGAGATAGAAGCATATCAAACATCCAAAAATGTTTTGCTTTTATGCTGCTTGTAATTAGGTTTTTGTTAAAGTGCGTTCATGTATTTTCTACCTTCAGATTGCCAACTCACATCGTCAATTTTGTGCTTATTTTGATTTTGTATAATTTTCATTTTTTGTCGTGTTTGCTCAGATGTGTTTTGTAGAATGTCGCTTTTCACTTTGATTTCTCATACTGTTTGCTACAGCAGTATTTGCTGCGAAATGCAGCAAAGTTAGCATCGAATTCTACAAATGTATTTGCATGCATATATGAATGATCAGGCTACGTTTTATAGTTGAAGATTGCTACTATTTATATGTTTGCTTGTACTATGACGGACATGGGTACATTATCATAACAGTAAAGGCGCTGGATCGTAGAAAATATCGGGGCTGAAACAATTTATTTTCCTTTCTCTTTGTTCTTCCTTTATATCTTATTTTTCTCTATAGTTGTGCTCTTTTTAGGGCATATCATTACTTGGCTGAAACTTTTTTTACTGCCCTTTCCGATCTTTATTATTTTCCCTCTCCGATTCTACGTTGCCTTTTCTAAGACTGTTACTGATAGACACCCGAATTTTGGGCTCAGCCTAAACAGTTGACGAGCGCCGCTTATATGTTATGTTTGCTGCACATTTAGTTTGGTTTTAATTTTTTTCCCATTATGTTTTTCTCGTCATCAGTTTTATACATATTTTTATTTTTTACGTACATGTATTGTAATTTGTAATAGTGCTATTGTGACATTAAACGACATGGTTATTCAAATTTCGAACTGAAATCGCTCTAGGATTCAAAATCTGCCGAGAACAGTGCTGCTAATTATTGAATGTGAAGTAGCGAATTTTTACGCGTGAAAGCAGCTACTGCTTTCAGCGCGTCTTAGCCATCGCAATTCTGTCCGTCCGTCCGTCCGTCCGTCCGTCTCTCACACGGGTGGATCAGTCAAAAACGGTGCAAGCTAGGATCACCAAATCTTCACCGTCGGCTGCCTTGAAGACTCTAGTTTTAGAAACCCTAAAGCTTTTCCACAAATTCGAAGGGGGTGACCCCGAACGAGGGCGCTAAATGAGAGGGGGTGGGCAAAATTTGCAATTTTTGGCTTATAAGTCGCTGTATCTCAGTAACGGTGCGAGATAGGGCCTAGGTTACTATTAATCACTAATAGGAAGTCGTATACTGGCTCTCGATTGGCGTTGAATTTAATAACCTTAAATGACCTTGAACGCCAAAATAAAGGGTTTTATGGTTTTTTTCGCGATTTCGGGCTGCGACACAAGTCTATATCGTTCACAAGATGGCGCCACGGAATTATCGTTATGCGATTCAGATAGAGAATTTGGTATTTGTATATTAACTTAGCGTGAACACCGCAATTTTCAGCTAAATTACTGAACCGGAACTGCTATAGGCTTTCGAGCGTCTCGTGAGCATTAGCTCAAATTTCTTGTTTTTCCTCACTTTTAGTTGCTAGGCGTCACCCCCATGCAGTTTTTTTGACTATGTTTTAAAAAACTTAGTTAACAGAATTTTAGTCACTCCGAATTTTGTTTTTGCGATTCAGAAATTTTTTGCAAGTTTATCTGTTTTTGTAAGTTTGGTCAAATCACTCAACAAAACCATTGGCCTAATCTTCGGCGGTAGTTATTGCGAATCGTTTGAATGCAAATATAGCATGAATGCAATTTGTACTTGTATTAGTTATGACGTTATTTAGTTAGTCACTGCAAAGTGGCTGTAGAACTATAAAGACACAGGCAGAGTAAATAATCGAGCGGTCTTATATGTAGGCCTATGTTCTACTGCTGATGTGTTTTTTCAGCGTTCGGCAAAATAAATTTGGTCGTGCCCCGAATTTCTAGTTTTTTGCCTGTATTCTAGTTCGTTGCGTGTATTTTGCATTTAGGCCTATTCTGTGCGTTAAAATTGCTTCATTCAAACGCATCTTTTCATATTCATCCAGCCACGCAATTTTCCTATTAGTATTGACACGATGTTGAAAAGATGTTGGCCAAATATCGCGATATCCGTAAATATCGATATCTTATGAGTAAATATGCATCAATTGGTTTGACCCGCCTAAACAATCAGCGACGTCGAAGTTTGGAAAATTGCGGAGAAGCTGGAAATTGGATTTTAAATTTTAATATTGTTTGTTTAGAAAAATAATCTGTAATCTAGTCTACTTGCACGGCGCATTTGAGCTCAGAAAGAAGTTTTAATTCAGATGAAGTCAGATGCTCAGTCTGATGAAGAAGTGTGAAATAAAAGTGACAAAATATTCCGACGAAAAATGTTTCGGCATGCTAACATTTCAACGGGGCAGTTTCGCCCGGCTTTTCCTCCCACGACGCTAATGCACTGAAATCAAATAAGTGTATATTGCATAGTTTTAATAGAAATATCATGCTAGAATATAGTATTTAAATTTAATAAAATATGAATTTAAACCATCTTAGAGATATCTAACATCGGCGTTTTTCTGCAAGAGGTTTTAAGCAGATTTTTTGCAAATGCTAACTTGATTAAGCTTTAGGCTTACTATTGCTCTAAAATTGACGCTCTAGTATACTTTCGATTTCTTGACTTCCTAACTTATAGGTCTACTAGGCCTACGTTGCTATTGCCCAGCGAGCTTTACCTCTGTCGGAACGGTCTTTGTTTTTCTTTTTTCTCTGGCATTTTCCAGCGCGATAACTCTGAGCAAGGTTGTGGTTGGTTAGGGCTGAGCAGCGCTAGGCGGATGGCCACACATTATGTCGGCACTGAACTGCCATATTTTTCCTAGATTTACCTGCAAGATTGCGTTGGCCATGTAGAGCAGCTTGATGCCGACGTAGATGCACAGGAGGTGGTTGCCATAGAAACGCGCCCAGAACAAGCAGCAGTTGGTTGCTAAGGTGTTCTTGATTCTCCAGCAACAGTCATCAGCCTCAGGACCCCGCGACAGTCGCTGACGTCTCAGGTAGCCGTCGATCTGCAATACATGAGAATTGTTGCTATTAGTCATAACGTTATTAAAAATCAGTTAAGTTTCTGTTTTCCTGTTTATTCTTCGACTTTCGTAGTATCATATAACAAGTAAAGATTTTTAATAAAACATAATCTATCAATCGACGTTGAGTAACTGTTTAGCGCATATAATATAGTCAATTTTACTAGAAATTTGGGGTAAAGCCCAACGTGAGTCCGCCCGGCGCCCTAAGTTCGATTGGGGGAAAATTTCAGAATTGTGAAATTCTTCTGGTGGCAAAGTCACGTGGCCCGAACTCAAATGCATTAGCATACGCAGAACACGCAATGTCGACATACGGTGGGTCAACATGCACACTTATAACTTTTTTGTTAGTAGACAAAAGTTCACAATTGTTTGTGTGTTCAACGCGAGATGAACTGCACTTAATAACGCCTTTAACCACCTGTCGATGTCTATGCATTTCAGAGCATAGATGTGATAAACGTCAAAAAAGTTATAATAAACGTTAATAAACGCGTTTATTAGGAAAAAGATTGTAAACGTTTGTAAACTAAAAGTAAACGTACACAGAGCGTAGGTTTAAATATTAAGCCTATTATTTGGATAATTCCAAATTCCAATAAAAAGTTTTTTCATTGTCAAAGAATGTCTTACTCCAGTTCTGTAACAACCGTTTGACAAAAGTGCCAGAATTCATTCACTTTAATGTTATAGTTACGTAAAAACTAAGTTAAGTTGTCCTGTCCACTAATAATCTTCGTCGCTGTCATAATTTTGCTTCGTTTCGCTTATGTGATTTTTATTGAGATAAACGTTGACAAAATAATAGACGCGTTTACAAAGATTTTTTTGTAAACGTTGTAAACGTTTATCACATCTATGTTTCAGAGACGTTCGCGGTTAAAGTCGAAAGTTGTCCTAAATCGCACCAAATTTTGGACATTTTCGGCCGTCTCAATTTTAAGGGGGTGGTACCCCCTTAAAAGTTGTACACGCGTTATCACTCCCACATAGCGGGCCTTTAGCGGCACGTCACGTGACAAAGTGTTGTGGTTCTACTACCACTACCGCCGAAGTTATAGAGGTGCATTTACTATATTTTAAGCCAATTTTTGACCCCCCCTTTAAAAAATTGTAAGAAGGCTCCGTTCCCGGTGGGAAAGTGCGCTAGTGAAACTGTCATTCTCTAGCGCGTGTAAAAATTTGGGGCGCAGCACCCCCTAGGGGCCGAAATATGGTCTTCCAAAAAAGTCGACTTGGGTGGGTATGATTCCACATTGAGATCTCCGTAATTAGTGGACCAAAGTTCACCGGACTTGTTTCGCCTAACGCGGGAGAAATCGCGGTAAATCCGAATTTGAATATCTTCATCCGCTTCGGAGATATTCGCCGCCGAACTTCGAAGTGGTCCGGAATCGGGCCAAATTTTGCATGTTTTTGGCCCCTAAAATTGTTTTGGCGTGGGCCCCCGAAATTTTGGACCGGCATTATAAAATTCGGCCTAGTACTAACCAGCGTGCAAAATTTCGCGCCGATCGGCCGACGCATCTCGGAGATCTCGCGTTGAAAAAAACATCTGCAGTAAAACATAAGTCCTTTCGAAAACTATCGTTTCCGGGCGGACTAATAAGCGAAACACGGCAGCACTAATGCTGTCTTGAAATTAAGACCGAAAGTCAGGAAAATCAGTTTGATAAAGGCTAAAATTCGGTTATAGGTCCTAAGCGGAAACTAAACACTTATCATGAAGGTTCGCAACGCATTCCGGCGCTTTAGAAATTTTTATTTGTGTATTATTATCGTAGATGAAATCGCTTCCTGTAGCGCAGCGCAAGCAATTCCGCCTATTAGTACACATTTCTTCGTAGCGTAGTCTGTCCGTCGTCTGTCGCATTTGTGCCCCTGCTTGAAGCGTTCGACAGGCTTGGATGCCATTTGTCGAGTACACTTGCGGGATCTGAAGACGCAACGTCAAATGGAGATCTTTGACCCTCCACGAATGAGAGATTTCGAGGGGTTAAACTCTCAGCTAAAACATGCAATTGCAAACTGCATGCTGTCGCCTGGCGAATAAAAACGAGGAGTTGTGTAGATTGACGACAGTAATTCCGCCCATTATCATATATTTTTGAATTCGTTATTATTATTAACCTACTAAATACCGGGGCTGTATTTGGAACATTTCTAGTTATAAAACCAAATAAACCGTAAGCTAAATTTTCAAAAAAAGTTCGATATTAGGCCTATTTCTGTTTCGCAGCCATGTACCTTAGTCCGATTACTTCTACGAGTTTTAAAAGTAAGTCAAAATGTACACTCACCCATGATGGGAGTTTGCTGTCCCACCCCGTACCGCGGTTACGGTGTAATTGGTGAGAATAGGTTGATGCCAGTCAGTGCTGACCTGAGCGACGAGATATCTGAGAGCGTGATCGCGAGGTTCAGCGTACATCGCTTTCTGATACGACTGCGAAGTCTCGATGATCGACGACAACAACACATTGATGATAATGATGATAATGATGATGATGATGACGACGACGAAGAGATGTAGAGCAGCAGACCGTAACGCCTCGCTGAGCAGCGGTCACAGTTGATTGATTGATTGACTGATTTATTGTCTGATTCATTCATTGACTGACTGACTAATTGACGATGACATTAATCATGACGATGATGATGATGATGATGACGTCTCAGTGAGGCACGAGACTACAAGTGCGAAGTTTCGATGATGGACGGGACGTTGAGACCGGCGCGCCGACTGGCGAGCCTCCAGAGCGCGTGAGGACATGCACACAGCAACGCCTGCGTCAGCAGAACGAACGGCACCCACTGGTAGTAAGACAGCTCGCCATATGTCATGACAGATACAGAAACAAGGTCATCACACGACTCTTGTGAAGTCATGGCGGCGTCATGTCAAAGCGTTAAGCGCTGTTAAAAGTCAATCTTTTGTGTCCTGATGTCACCAAGTTACAACGGTCGTCGACAATATCACGATTAGGTGTAAAGTCAGATCTTACGTCCGGTGCGGCTGTAAGTCAAAGACGACGTCACATATAACTCTTGTGAAGTCACGTCAAAGCGGCAAACAATATGTATGCGTGAAAGTGACTAGTACGAGTAGGCCCACTGGTAGTAAGTGACGGTACGACGTAGTTTCTCTGATTCTACCGATGTGCTCGGCACCGCTCCAGGCATCGGCTCGTCGAACGCCGCGTAGTACGTGCTGTAATATTCAACAACCGACGCTGACGCCGTTTTTCAGTCGGTGTTTAGAAACGCTATAAAAATTAGCTCTTAATGACTACAATGTTAATATTGTAGCCATAGGACCATTCTAATAAAATAAAATCAACTTGAACCCCAAAGTAAACTATTTTGTTTAGTTTAGTTGCAGTGGTGATAAACGAAAATTGTACAATATTTTGATCATTTCATGCATGTGGCAGTTTTGCATGATTAACAATTAATTCACGTAATTTAAAAAATACTACATGCTGACATCAAATACTTTGTACAAAAGAGACCGGCATCAACGGTGACCCCACTAGTATCAAATGGGTGTAAAACTGCGGTAGCAGGGGGTGTTAAAAGTAACAGAGCTAGAAGCGATAGTGATGAAAGTTTTCTAACCTGTTGACCCAGCAGATAGTGTTGGTGTAATCGACGTGAGACTGGGTGAACTGTGCGGGACACCAACAGTCTATTGGTGCTCCAACATACTGCTTGACGCTGTCGTCAATGACTTGACGTCACTGCCGTATTACGACGTCATGACTTGACTGCGTCATGACGTAGTCTAGTGGCGTCATGACTTGCTGACGTCATTTGACGTCACGCTTCGAATTTGACGCTTTCACTGATGACCACTTACGCTGGAGTCACTTCCGCACAATAATAATAATACGGTTTATTGCGTATGGCAGCCAGTGGCACGATGAACCACGTCAGGAGTTGACTGCATCATGACGTAATGCAGTGACGTCATGACTTGTTGACGTCATTTAACGTGACGTACTGCTTGACGCTGACGACGATACTAAATAGCACGAATAGCGCCGGACTGTACTGGTGAACGTAATAGTAGTAGTAGTAGTTGTTGTTGTTGCAGTATTAGTAGTGGTACATGTAGTAGACCAATAGTTGTATGGTATTATAGAAGCCGGACTGTACTCGTGGGTGATTCGGTCAATATAATCGTCGTCATGACGCGATCTTTATTACAATAACATCAAACGCCATTAAACAACAGAAATTAACCGACCGTGACGTTCTTCTATAGGTCTAGTTGTTAAACGCGCGTTTAAAGCGAACGAAATGAAATGAATTAGATAGTGACATGAAAATTTCAAAAGCAAATTTTACACGTTTTGGTAAAACATATCATCAAAATATTTTGTGTTTTACATTGTACAAAAAATTTGAGCTAATGCTCACGAGACGCGCGAAAGCCAATTGCAGATCCTGTTCGCAAATTCAAATTGTCAGTCTATCTCCAGTCATTTTGACGTGACTTTTACGGGGGTACCGCTCTTTGATGCCCTCGTGCGCAGGTTTCCTTAAACCTAGAAAATCGAGACTTGAACCGTCGAAATCTATGTTTGATGCTGAAAATTTCATATGCAGCTTGTCCATGTCTATCTGAATTGTTTTCGGCGCAATTCGCTCTTGAATTGTCTCGCAGTCCAAAATCGCCAAAAAATCCGTAAAACCCTATTTTAGCGTTCAATGTCATCCAAGGTCATGAAATTCGGTGACAATCAAGAAGAAGAAGAAGAAGAAGAAGAAATTTATTTGGCTCAAACAAAAATACAAGTAGTTGATAACATAATACAATACAACTGGGTCAGGTTGCCAGAAAACCATACTGGTCAACAAAGCTGGCCATCTAAACACATACAATTTTTGTTTTAATTATCTAAACTAAACCTACTGAACATAAAAATGACTACTAAGCTACTAACTACTAAATACATTTTATCAAACCAATACGCAAACACAAATATGAACTACACAATCCAACTCAGAATACCCGAATATAAAAACGAACACACAAACAAAATGCTAACCTAAAATCAAATGTTAAAACACAATTGACATTACTGGACAAAAGACATTTTTCGCTGTGACTTTATATAAATCAAACAATAGGGTGAAAGAAGTGGTAAGTAGGCTACAAGATCAGTGTTCATTATTAAGTAAGTAAGTTTTCAAAACTTAATTAATAATGAACACTGATCTTGAGAGCCAGTGTACGACTTCCTATTAGTGATTAATAGTAACCTAAACCCTATCTCGCACCGTTATTGTGATACAGCGACTTATTGGCCAAAATCACAAAATTTTCCCACCCCTTTTCATTTAGCGCCCTCGATCGAAGTGACCCCCTTCGAATTTATGGAAAAGCTTTACAGTTCCTGAAACAAAAGTCCTCCAGGCAACCGAGGTGAAGATTTGGTGATCCTAGCTTGCACCGTTTTTGACTGATCCACCCGTGTGACAGATGGACGAACGGACAGACGGACAGAATTGCGATAGCTAAGACGCGCTGAAAGCAGTAGCTGCTTTCGAGCGTAAAAATACGTTAAACTTGCTAAAGTTATTCAGAGAAAACTGTAGATCTTTTTTCGGACACAACATGTAGTAGGTCTAGGCCTTCGTACAACGACATTACGACAGGCATCTACACCGTGTTTCAAAAAATGCGTGCAACTTTGATTTTTGTGAATAATTCCGTGAGACATTAGCTCATTTTGATAATTTCTGGCATGCCTGCTGCTGCTGTTGTATTCTGCCCCTATGAGCAAGTTCACGTTCTCCTCATCGACTCCATCTTGTCCGCTCTTAATTGTGCTAGCTTCTTTAGTTGTGAGTAATCCATGTCCTCTACGTTTGTCTCTAGTAACCAACTCAGTAGCATTTCTTTTGGTCTTCCTCTTCCTTTTTTCCCTGGCAGTCGACCTTCCAACATAGTTCTCACCAAAAAACCATGATGCAACACAAATGTCCCAACCACTTTTTCTGTCTATTCCTCAGTGTTTCCCTGAGTTCTCTTCTCGTTTCAGCTGTTTTAGCACTTTATCATTTTTTTTGTGCTCTGTCCAAGATATCGTCAACATGCGATGCCAAATCCACATTTCAAATGCTTCAATCCTTCTTATGTCTTTTTTAGCAGGGTCCATGTCTCACTTCCATACAGTACGAATGCTTGACTATGCGTTTTTTTCAGCTGGAGGCTGAGGGATCCACACATGAGGTCTTTCTTCTTGTTGAAAGCTTCCTTTGCCAATGCAACATCATGTAAAAACTTGACGTAAATGACCTTAATTTTGCCTACCTTACCTTAATATTGTGGCTGCATTATTTTGTGAAATGCTGAAGTCGTAGTTTGGCCGTTTACAACAATGAATCCATACCGCGTAGCGCATGCGTCGGCTCAACATAGCACTGAGACCACAAAATGATTGCAAATCTGTTATTTATTTAATATTAATTGTATTCGTTTTAAGATCGTACGTCGACGAGCTGAAATGATGCACCAACAGTGAGTGAGCCGCTCTGGGTCAGCAGTTATTGAATGTGCTGTTAGCGAGTTGCATTAACGCCCACCGCTTGCGTTCGTGTTGGAGAACATTTTGAGCACATGCATGTAATGCGACACATGTGACTTTTTGCGAGATAATAACTGTTATTCGTGTTTGTTGCTATTTACTCAATCATTTCTGAGCCGAAGCATGCGCTGCCTAGTATGAATTCAATGTTGTAAACGTTCGAACTATGACTTCTGAATTTCGCAAGATAGTGTAGCAACATTATTAACGCGAGGTGGTTTAAACTACACTTATTTACGTCAAGTTTTTTTTAATAATATCGCAAGCCAAAAATAATAAAAAATTGGCCTATATTTTATCAAGTTATTTGAAATATAAAAGTGGCACGTATTTTTGAAACACGGTATAAAGTGACATCAATAATCTTTTTTCCAAAAGGTCAGCATTTAAGTCTGTCAACAAGTTCTAAAAAGCATCAATAAGGCCTAATGTTATTTTATCTTAGCGCAGCTGTAAAAGTTTACAACTTAATAACTGAAACACTTTCTAAACGAAAATGCATTTTGTGACAATTACCACTATTAGTTTTGAATTGAAATTAACTATTTTTGTAAGGTTAATATTAACAATTCTAATCGTTACCAGCAACAGTGTCCCATAAACCACGAAGCAACTTTTTTTCGGAACCAAAAGTAGAGTAATAATTGTGTGCAAAATTTGACAAAATACGCAAAATACAATCGTTTTCTCAGTCAAACGATAAAAATCAGTTAAAACTTCGACGATTTACAGAACTGATCTATGGTTAATACCGCTGTCGTAGCATGTAGTAATTAAAACAACAGCTTGATTGTAATAAACGACACACTGTGCTAGTTGTTTTCTCAGCACAGCAAACTACCGGCAATAAATTTTCTACAATAAATAAATGTTTTCATTGTTACGTACATGCGAACATGATAAAAACTAAATGTGAAAAAAACTGACCGCAGATCACGAAATTGAAACAGAGATCCGAGAAGCTTATCGATTAGCATTGTAGGCCTACGTAAACTAGGCCTAAGCACCAATAATCACTAAAAACTATTTCAACTTAGTATGTAGCACCGTGTATGGAGCTGAGAGATCAGAACTCAAACTTCAGACGTGTTATAATGTAGCATCAATCGAACACTTGCAGGCCTACATCTCGTACAACGCGGCTGGTGCTGCTGCAGCTGCACCGAAGCATTTATCAGTGATGCTACTAGGCTAAAATACGCAACTGACTCTGCCGATTAATAGTGCCATTAGCTGGCCTTTCTTTTAGCCCGTTTGCGTGACTTTATAAAATTTTATTACAAATGCTGTTTTCAATTAGAAGTAGCGGTTGTCTTGTTATTGTACAATAAGTTTTTACACAACACTGTGTGTACTATATGCATAGGCATATTAGTGCGTGTATTATTGTCCCCTTTCTGTTCAACACTTGTGCGACTGACACACGTTAATCAAAAGTGACTTAGTTGTGACATGCGAACATCCGAATTAGGCCGTATTACGAATTTTACCCGTCCGTTTCTCTTCTAACTAAAAAACAAAATTGGTGTATGAGACATTGCCCCGGGACCTAGAGTAACCGCTAACAGACGTGTCGATTTTTAGTTAAACTGGATAAGATGAAAAGACCGGACGTCGTAAACCACGAGGCTTTATAAAATAAGCTTTTATTATTCGTTGAACTAGTGCGTATCGTGTCGGTGTATCAGGGCGATGGTGCGTTTCGTTCGATCTTCAGATAGATACAATTCCCATTCTCTGGGGTTCTGGCCTGGACACATTGGTATAAGACGTTGGGGCTGGGCCAAGACAATATCTATCCCAGAAGACGGCGCGAGGCAATACGTCTCTTGGGAGAAAGTCGGAGCACCTGTTCATATCAGCTGGTTCTCGACGTCACTCGCACGGAATTATAATTAAACACGACGCTGAGTACCATCGATGCTCGACCTGACTCATCACGTTCTGTTCAATTTATTAAGCGGCCATACTAATAAGCCACATTACGAGTCGACGCCCACCTGCGCCGGCCTCCTTAAACCTAGGGGGTCGTGACTTAGACAGCTAAAATCGACGTTCAATCTTAAAAACTTCATATGCAGGTTGTCTTGGTCTATCTTTAGCCATTTCGTCGCAATTCAGTGTTGAAACTTGCGTTGCATCCAAAAATTGCGAAAAATTTACTAAAAGCCCATTTTGGAGGGTTCAAGGTCTTTCAAGGTCATCGATGTTGATAAATCTAATAAGCCTGTCACCAGTGCTTGTTACGATAAGCAGCATGTCGGTACCTATCTGCAACCGTTTTCACACTATACGAGCCAATAACGGCAAAATAGCGTCTTTTTAGGGGGTACCCCTCTTTGACGCTCTATTTCGAGGGGAACCCCGGCACCCAGGGGCACGAAATTTTGTCACGAAAAACTAGAAACTTTACGGCAGCTATGGTGAAAATTTCGTAATCCTAGCCTGCACCGTTTTGACACAATACAGCAGTGTGACAGACGGACGGACAGACAGACGGACGCCTAGCCTATGGCCAAGACGCGCGAAGCATTCTGCTATCGCGCGTAAAAAAGAACGGCCGCATATTATGCCAGCACTGGGAGTGACATAATCTCTAGTTACGAACGCAAGTGACGAAAAGTTTTGTCGCAGTGAAGTTTATCCTTCCCAAAAAACCGACTGTAATATGATTAAAACGGTTTAAAAATGTTATATAAAAAGTGTTTCAGGCACCTAAGTTCCACTCTGGAGTCTGGATATTTGCAACAGACGTTATGACGTAAGGCTATAAATTTATCGTAGGCCTACTTCACTAAGAAAAACAAATAGTGGAAGCACCGGTTTAATATACAAATATATTAGGCCTACATAGATATACACGACAAACGCCATATTTGGTGTGATCGAGATGTAAAAACGCTGCGTGACAAAAATACATGACATGAAAGCACTGATAAGGAAAAGCCGAAACAACAACGATAGGCTCCTATGTTAATCATAATATTGATATGTATCGTCTACCGATCAGCCTAACGTATTAGAAAACTGTTAAAAGCTATATAACCGAATTAAATTATGCTTTATGTAGACCCGACCCGACCCGATTTGAAATATAATGAAAAAAGTTCAAAGTCTCTGAAGTCATTGGGCGTTAGGTCCTTTTGTAAATTTTACTACATAACCTACAACGAAAATGCGAGAATGCTGCATCTCAATCATACTCAATTAAACACTGTAGGTCTAAACAGATTTTGTTAGAGTAATACGCTAGTCTGACCCAAAGTGATCCAGTCGATCGGATTCAAGCGGACACGACCCACAGTGCTGAGTAACAAAACAAATGTAAACCAAAGCAAACTCACCCTAACCCGACTCATACACGGACGGATCAGCCTCATAGACAACTATGGATTGGTCATTCGAGAATTATTTAAATTTGGCGTGATTTCTAGCCCACAGTCAGGCGTGTAGTGAGGTCTGGTGGCGCAAGAAGCGATCCCGCTTGTTTCAGGGAAAAACGCGTTTCTCCACTATTTTTACTAAAATCCATGTAAAAAATATTTTCTTTACAGTAACTTATGGAGCTGAGTGAATGCAGGAATTTACATTAATTTTTGGATTCAATGAATTATATTAAATTTATTGTTTTTCGCAATGCGTGCACTTTAAATTTTAGCAAGATTTTGCCATATGCTACTGCGTGGTTGTAAGCGGCGACCCCACTGCTTTTATGATTCCGCCCCTGACCACATTGAGCATAGATCATTCCAGGTCCGTGACGTCATTAATCCATCCGCTACCAGGGGTTTAATTTGCAGAACTTTCTATCAATTTTCATAAATTTTTCAAAGTTATTCCAAGTATTCAGCAACTTATACTGTGTCCGGAAAAAGTAACCCCTTAGACATCGTACAATAAAAATGTCAAATCTGACCAAATCTTAATAACATTTCGCAAACTTGATCCCTAATAAATTGCTAAAGGGATCACCAAATCTCGTTGAAAATGTTATTTTTAGCGAAGTTATTAATTGTTGAATATCGATAACAAAATATATTCATTACCAATATGGCGTTACACAAGTAAACCCCACTGTTACTGCACATTTGTGTAACTCCAACGAACAACAGCTAATTCTAACAAAATTTTGCATCAGCAGCGCAACATTTGATGTCAATCACAGTGCCAAATTTCAGTGAAATCTGCCAAAGCAAACAATAGCTACAGCGGCTTTTGTGAGGTTACACCAAAACCCTTCAATTTAGATCTTTGTGCATGACGTTAAACACAAAGACTTGAAAATAAAGTGTTTTGGAATGACCTCACAAAAGCCGCTGTAACTACTGTTTGCTCTGGCAGATTTAACTAAAGTTTGGCACTTTGGTTGCCAATTAATGGTGCATTGAAGTGTTTTAGGCGAAAATTCCTACACACATTTGAAGATGTTTGGTCATTACATACATGCTTTTGCACTGATACATTTCGACTGCTCGGGTGAATAATGCCTGCAAATATTCGGGACGTTTTTTGCGCCACCCGGTAGTTGCATTAATAAAAGACATTTTCCAACGAAATTTGGCGATTGCTTTAGCAATTTACTGAAAATTAAGTGTGCGAAATTTTATTTAAATTCGTTCAAATTTAACATTTTTATTGTACGATGTCTAGGGGTTATTTTTTTCTGACACAGTGTAGTTATGCGCAGGTTTTTCATGTAGGCATACCCTTTTCCTAGATTAATTTTACTCGATATTTTCGTAAGTCAGATTTTTCGTACCCAATTTTTCGTTGTAAGTCGCAGGGATTTTCAAAAATTAGGCCCCCGGTCCGTGACGTGATAAATCCAGCAGCCAGTCAGCCTAGGCTACTATTTGCCGGAGAGTGCGGAGGCAGAGGGGCGTGACTTGTCGATGGTGGTGCCGGAGGCTGTGGTAGCGCGGCTTGGTGACGTCTTGCTGGCTCCCTTCAACAGCGGACTCTCTCCGGTCGCTTCCTCGCTGCCCGGCGCCGGCTTGAAGCAGAGGATCTTCTTCTTCTGAGCGAACAGCGTGACGCCGACGGCGACAAGGATGATGACGATGACGACGACGATGATGATTGTTTTGCTGGAGCCGCCACCATCATCTGCTTCCTCTGTCGCCTTTGCATCATCAGCTTTTGCATTAGCGTCTGCACGTTCACTTTCTGCCACCAGCACAGCGTTGAATGGATAAAAGAAAAATTATGATTTGCACTAGGAAACTGGCAGGCAAACTGCAGTTATAATCTAGCACACAAGCTAAACGAACCAGGCCAGCTTCAAACGAAAATAAAATGATAGAAATTGACATGGAAAGTACGTGTTGTGCAAAATGCAAACAATAATCTAGAATCGAACGATTACGTGAGAGACAGAAACCTCGCATTAGAAAACCGAAAAGGATCATTCCGGGTATTATACAATCGTCGGTGTGCATAACTAATTGACCCGCCTTTTTGGACTTGCGTTATCAGAGTTTCATCCACCTAATTTAGTCTGCTATTTGTTACGACAAACAGATATATAGAACATTACGACAAATGTCAGCAAGTTTTCCCCATGTTCCGGAATACAAATTTAAAAAATAAAACTTTCGAAAAAAAACTTTTTCAGTTATAGCGTACAGTAATTACTGAAAATTCGTAGACATCTGGGTAGCTCTTCAGGAAAAAGTCATCTAAAAGCTGCTGAGCGTCACCTGCCGTACGAAATCACACTCACCGTGTCATCTGTTACTGTCACGCAGTCACATTGCCACCGACACAGGTGAACGTGTTTCGCCTTAACCCCAGCTAGGAAGTTCGGTACTCGACTTACCTACCCAGAAGGATAAAAGGCTGAGTTAGCTTAGGTGCTTGGCTATATACCAAAATGGTTTGAGACCGAGATGGTTTATCTGTCGGCAGACTGTTACCGACTCAAGTAATAACCGCGGGCACGGCGTAGAGCAACTTCGCTGACAGAAGCAAATTGGACATAACTCACCGAAATATTAATTGTATGACTTTTGTTTGACTCCGGCTTTGCTTTTATCCCACCACCTTAAAATAATTTTGAATATGAAACTTATTTCGACAAACCTTCCAGCCATTTAGCGGATACGAGATATCAAAATTTTTACATTACAATTCTACAGGAGAGCATTTTTGAAAGTCCTGAGTGGCAGAACCAAGGCCAACTGTTGCAAGGTCAGCTAAAACTTAAACTTTAAGATTATAAAGCGACAAGGCCTGGCATAAAGCAGTAATTTTTTTAACGAAAGTGACTTTACGTATATAAATTCTGAGCATGAGACCCGATTACAAAGTGACTTAAGTCACAATTGCCTATGTTCTGCAATCTGCAGAAAATTTACAGATGACTGATGACCGTTAATTGGAGAAAATCAAATATCACGCAACACAACAAAGAAAAAGATATTATTTAACTCAAGGTAAACGCTAAAACTTAGAGTTGTTTAATAATTATGATCCCCACTTCTGTCTTGTGTAGAAAATGTCGACATTCCCTGCCCTGTGGGTGTCCTCGTTTGTAGGGCCTGTGTTTGGCCGAACATGCTGAACATGCCAAAATCCGCCTCTGTAATGGAACAGTGACGACGTGCTGCGTATACACACAGGCGAACAGTACGACTACCTCGGCGAAGTTTCTTCTCGCCAGCGTTGACCTGATCTTCTTGACTCTTCTCCTCTTCGTCGCCCTCTTCTTCTCCATCTCTCTCCTTCACATCGGCCAGATCATCCTCCTTATCGTCAATGCCAAACTGCACGCTGCCCGGCTCACTCTGCACCGGAGCGGCCCAAGCTAATTCAGTAGCCGTTGCTATGACAGCCAGAAGCAGCAGAAGCTGTAGCTGGTCCATCCTGCCCCGGCTTGACGACGCGAAACCCGCACAGGTGACGGCGGTGATGACTGGAAAAAGTTGTGCTGCTTCGGGTTTTCGAGCAGAACGTTCGTCGTTAACTGTAGGCTCAATTGCGATTGGCGTTGTGCCGAAGACTCGACCTATTCGCTCTAGACTGCGTAACGACGTCTTAATGTTCGATTCTATTCAGTGACGTCACAACTACGCATCGTGGACTGATTAACGATAAGCATGCTTAGTGTCAATAGTCAATTAGTAACATGCTTTACTACGGCGTACTCTTGTTTTTTACGATAACAGTTGGGCGCCAGGCTGAAGCCTCAGAAGAATTCTTACAAGAAATTTGAGCAAAGCTCACGAGACGCGCGAAAGCCTATAGCATTTCCAGTTCAGTAGTTATAGTTTCGAAAATCGCATATCACTTGGACTCGGCCCATCGGGACCATAATACACATCGGCC
>Ga0209367_1004728_pt1 | contig 18874 bp, 12 predicted proteins | sample WorMetLIZISLAND2_FD_187412 | JGI IMG/M metagenome (GOLD analysis project Ga0209367, IMG submission 187412) | Marine gutless worms symbiont microbial communities from Max Planck institute for Marine Microbiology, Germany - Olavius geniculatus... ... | reverse complement strand
ACAATAAAGGTGCGGTGGGTGGAAGAACTTCACGTTTACGCGCCATAAATTTCTGCTTGTAACAGTGAAAGAATGGTTAAAATCGGTGCTGAATTACCAAAGTTATCCCAAAAATAAAACTGGGTATCCGTTTTTTGGAACACCCTGTAGTGCACGCGTTACTGCCTAGAATTCGCTTAAATATTTTAAGGCTTAAGATTAGGGTTAGTGTTAGGGCATGGGTTAGGGTTAAAGTTAGCGCTTTTAAAAGATTTATGTGACAATGATGAACATCAAAATTTAGCGTACAATATGGACGGTATACTCGAAGTTCCTGCTGGCAAACACAAAACTTGCTGACGGGTCATCTGTAATAGCCAGGCTGCTTTCTAGGCTTGAGGCGCCAGTTGGCTGACTGGCAATCCGTGATCCCGTACTTGTTACGGTTGAGGTTGTCGTACCGCCGCAGGGACACGGTTTTAGCCGGTACCTATGAGCACCCTTCAGTGTTTTTACGTACCGGCCGAGGCTGTTCAAAGCGGTGACCGGTCAATCGGTCATATATCAAACCCTCGCAGGGCCAGATATTTGACCGGTCACGACCGGGCGAGTTTGATCAGTGACAAAATTTGATTGATGGTAAAATATTTGACCGGCTGCCGGTCAAATATCCTGTACCTAAATCTTAACATACGTTAAAATTAATAGGCACTTTACCAATTTTTGAAAAAAGGGAGTCGCAAGCCTTCCGTGCGGAGCCTTCAGGGACACATCTGTATTTTAATCTGCACCACTTCTGCACCTAAACATTTTGTTTTTTTTTCACTTAGCACTGCCGACACGTCCAAAACCACTACTAGGCAGAAGTCTTCAGCTTGTTTTAGTCTGATCATTTTCCAAAGTAGAATAAAGAAGTCGTTTAGTTACGTCTCTCAATCTGTCTGTTTTAATTAAAATCTAGAATCTGTGTTGACGCACTTTTACGCGCGAGAGCTAGCTATAGATATAGCGCGTATTAGATAGGGTAATTCTGTCCGTCCGTCTGTCTGTCCGTCTGTCCATCACATCCCGATCTACCGATCCAAGCCAAGGTGAGATAAAGACTTCGGCTTTGCACCATATGATAGCTGGAGTCTCTGGTATTTCGTGACATAATTTTATGCCGCTGGTGAGAGGGGTTCCCACGAACGAGGAAAAAAGGGCACCCCCTAAAAAAACGTTATTTTATCGCCATATTGGCTTGTCTAGCGTGAAAATGGTTGCAGACAGGCACAGACATTCTGCTTTTCTTAACAACCACTGGTGACGTGCGTTTTAATGGTATCAACATCGATGACCTTGAATGACCTTGAACCCCCAAAATAGGGTTTTTAGTGATTTCTGTGATTTTCTATTGCAGAAGAGTGAATTGCGACAAAATAGATGGAGATAGACCAAGACAACCTGCAAACAGAAAGTGCTATAGGCCCTCGCGCATCTTATCAGCATTGGCTCAAATTTCTTGTTTTAATAAATTGAACAGACTGACATTAATCTATAATCACATCAACAACACATACATCAGTGCAACCCTCGGGTCGCCTGTCGCTCTAATAATACTATAGTTTCTCATAATATGTTCACACAGACGCGTAGACACAAAACTATAGGCCTAACAGCAGCGTACGCTACAAACAATCTATTTTAAGCATATCAGAATAAAACTTAGTTAAGTAGTGACTGCATATACGATACGTAATTAAATAATAACCATTTTATATTTATATTAATATTTTAGTGTCAACTAAAAGCGAGGGGCTCAGGCTGTGCCCCAATATGCCCGCTGTTTGTAACTACTGGTCATGGGCGTCAACTATTATGTTGAGTGGAAATATGTCGCACTCTCTAACTTTGAACAAGGGACACGGATGAGTTTGTCTTCCATAAGTAGAGGAAAGTGACTTGAAATTACCGCCTGCATCGAACAAAAATGAATTTTTAGTATCAGAAAAGTAGTTCGTAAAACCAATAATTCACTGAAATCGTTTGCAGCTGAGGTTCTGCCCTTGAACCTGCCGGGGAGCTCGCGACATGTGTGATCGCTCTTATCCACCAAATAATGGACGTTGGATTGACACCGCTGCTATTGAATACACGATTAGGCCTAATACACATTACGCGATGTTAACAACTCAAGACGACCACATCACGACGATAAGACATCAATTAAATAATTCATCACAATCGCCTACTCTATCAAGCGTCAAACTGTTAATTCAGCCTATGGCTACTTGCCGGTCTCTTCCGACTGCGTCTCGAGTATTTTGTCGAAGAGGAACGGCTCGAATGGGTAGCCCTCACCTTTATAGAACTTGCTGTTGAATTCCACCCTACAATGCAACGACACGCAAAGCGTACACGTATTAATTACCGTAATGCCGGATGTTTACATGTTTATTATAGCTTGTGTGCGAAATTTGATGGCCATCTTGCCTATTGCTGTTCCATGCCAGTTTCTTTTGCATTTCTGTAGTAAATGTAAATATATAATTTATGACAATAATAGACAATACCACTACAGGGTGAGGACCTACTAGACGTATGTTGTTTTTTGTCCACAAATATTTCTACAACTAAACGAGAGATACTACAACTTTTTCTATTATCTTTGCTGTTAATCTGTGGTAACCACTGCCATCCAATACTGTAGGAGACGCTATAGAAAAAGGTTGTTTTGATCGGTGATGGTGATTGTTACTTATCATAAGATATCGGCGAGTGAAACGCTGCAGCACTACGCACCAATGCAGTCTGAGCGTGTGCAGAAAAGCGGACAGTCCTTCCATAAGCAGCAAAATGGCGATTGTAAGAAACGCCCAGGGAGCGAAGAGCACGAACACGGCGATGCTGCCGACGTAACCCTCGCACGTAAACCCGATACGAAACACCATGTCCCACAGAACTTCCGACAACTCTGTGCCAGAGTATTAGCACATACACACACACAAACCATTATTACCGGTAGCATCGGTCGTCACAGGCGGCAGTGGCACCACGCAGCACGGCATGACCACTAGGACCATGGCCATGGCATTGTAGGTGATGTTGCTGCGTTCAAGTTTCAGACGTAAAGCTTACTAGCCAAACTGCAAAACGATTCCACTCGATTCAACAATTTTACTATAAAAATTCACCAAGGACAAATGACAACAAAGCTCAACATTCAAGGACAAAAATGCATAGTATGTGCATTAGTCTTGACAATACTACCAAAAAAATGGTTTCCAAATCCCCGGTAACTGTGAAAACCATACTAAAACAATGATGTATCAATTGCTAAGAGTCCTTTGATAGCGAGTGATTTTTGCAAGCTCTTTACCGGCATGGGCGAGACTGAGCGCCCACAGACGCAGGTAGGAAGCGGTGTGAGAGATGCAGCTAAGGCAGTATTCAATCGTGTGAATCGCCTGGTGAATCAGCGTCTCCGCAAAGTTGAACTGCACACAGATACACACACGTTTCACTTTCATACTATTCATCCATAATTAGCTTATTCATTGTATGAAGCGCTCGAAAATACATCCCTTCAAAATATGTTTTTATTTCTTTCACTTTTGTGGCCTCAAAATAGTACGTTCAGAATGCACATAAATATAAGGCTGACTGTGAGTATGTTCTTACATTTGTATATGAAAGGCGTTTTGTCCACGAAGTAAAAAAACGAAAAAATATAGCACAAAGGCTAAAAGCTAACAAGTTAAATCAGTGGTAAAAATAAACGCGCTTTTCTACGTGAAAGGAGTTGAGACTTTATCTTCCGTTCGTTTTTGATAATGAGATAAAGGCTAAATATGGAGAAAATAAGCATAATGATAAAATAAACGTCGTGCCCAAGTTTCTCAAGGTAAGACACTTGCACCAAATAGGCTAAAAGAAAAAAAGATAAAACTAATTTTGCTCGTAAGAGTAAGCTAATAGCCTAACTGTGCCGCAAATTATTATAATGTCAAAAAATCTTTCGTAAAAAAAGATTTTTTCACAACTGTTTTAAGCGGGGTCACATGAAAAACTAAAGCACAAAACGCATTCGCAGCATATTTGCAAATGTTTATTTCTGTTAATATAACAACGGCTGCCTATTGGATGAAAAGTAGTTGGTAAACACCTCTTCATCGTGTGTTCGGACCGGCGGCTCCGGGGCTGTGCTGGCTGCTTCACCGTCCTCTGTCACTGGACGACGTTCTTCCGGCGCCATCTACACCGTCGCCATAGCAACAGTATCAACATCCGCAGCAGCAGCAACATTAACACGCGACCGTCTGAATAGGTCTCCGAGTCTTGCCGTCCGTCTGTCCAGTGCCGTACGGGTTCCTAACTCATTATAAAAAAAACACGAAAAAAACCGCAATTGGCTATGCGAACGTTCCGCCGATTTCCAGTTCTAAAGGTCAAAGGTCAGAGTTTAGGTTAGTGTCAGGCGTTCGACTCTGCTGACAGATTCACTACGGCTTTATCCGTAAGCACTTTTATAAGAATTAGGCTGCTTTACGTGTGTCTTAATAAAAGTATGAATTAAATCTTGTACACAACGGCTGCCACACATCATTTTGTTCAGGTGTTAAGATAAGATGCGTTGCGACTCACTGTTACATGTTGGTTGTGTCAAATACATTATAGAACAAAAGCACACGCGTATAGGCCACTCACGGTCTTCTTCTGCAGATGTTCCTTGCGCATTAGCAGAGGCTTGGACAGTAGTAGCCACGGTACACACAGTGCAATCAACAGCAGCAGGAACGTCTGAAATCCTTTCTACATACACCATATATACAGTACATATATGGGGTGGTGCGTAAAAAAAGAAACACACGTGCTCAATTACCGTTACAGGAACGATTAGCCGCGATCATTGAAGTAGAGTGTGATCATGCTGAGCACTATTTCTGACTAGTTGCATTTGATCAGCGCTGTCGATATGCTACACTAACTTCCCACGTGGGTGTTTGATCATCGTTACTATAAAAAATAAAAACAAAATGTTTCATTTTATTTTGCGCCACCCTGCATATACGAGTACACGATGACATAACAAACTGATAGATTGCGCAGCATGATTACTAAAACGCTCTGCTTGTTAACAACGATCGTTCTTTAATTACATATAAACGAAACGGATTTAAATCAAAAATGTACTACGTGTATGCTAAACCACTGTTTGGAGTAAAATAGGTGAGTTTTAAGCGAACTTATTATACTCTAGGCGGTTGTTTAACCTATATTTATTCCACGGTTGTCGACAGACGGCGACTGAAAATGTGAGACCTGACATTGCGAGACCATCAAAGTTGTGGGGACTGACATCGCGGGACTGGACAACGTGGCACCAAGTAGCAGCGGTGGACATCGAGAGACTTGTTTTATTGTGCTAGTATCTGCTTACTACAATTTTTTGCTGCATGTAATAAGCTTATTATATGATCTGTAGGCTTAGGGGCCTATGTGTCAGTTTTGAATTAGCCTTCATCGTCATCGTCATAAAATTTAATGTCACATAACTCGTGAAATAATGGCGAAAAGTGGAAAAAATTGTCAAACATAACGGCACAAAAACACTGAATTAATTTTGATGTGATGCAGGCCTAATCAGTACTAAAAGACAAGTGTTCCGTTACGAAAATGTCAGCTAAACAGCGTCAAATAGCATAAATCTAATAAAAACACTGAATAAACTTTTGACGCTAAGGTCTTCACTGCTGGCATGGGCGCCTGACTGCAAGCCGGTCGAGAGGGGAAAGGGAAAGGAGGAAGAGGGGTAGGAAATAAGTTACCCCGGGGCCCGCGATGTTTGAGGGGCTTCACCATCGCTCAAAAATTTAAAGTACACCAAAATACGCCACTGACACTTTCTCAAAGTTCACCATTGCATACGTCAATGCAAACTGCGGCAGCAGTTGCTGCACTTTCTTAGTTCTGGTGGAAGACTTTTATGTGCATATCATTCTGGTGCCGCGTTGTCAGGTCTCGCGATTTCAGCGCCCGCGTCGACTGTCGGTTGTCTAACCTAACAGACAACGGAACTTTTTTGTTAGTTAACGATCCTTGACTGCAAATAAACTTCAACTGAAAAAGCACAAAATAAATGGTTTTTAAACAAGGTATATCATCCTGTGTATAGGCGAAAGATGCGAACCTGTCCTGAATAGAACTGGGCGGAGCTGCAAGGCTCTTCAGGATAATTGTACAGAAACATGTTTATTAGACCTGCAACAAAACATAAACTATAAGTTAAAAAATCATCAAAAATCACAATTAACATATGAAATTTAGTTTGATCTGTTTCATAAATTGCACGGCAAATAAAAAAAAACAAAAACAAAACAAATAACATTTTTATATTTAATTTTTTCTATTTTTGTTTAAAAAGCTTAAAACATAAATTGTTTGGACCAAGTTTTCAGCGCTTGGCTCCAGACCCCCTTTCACATTTCCAAACATACTCCATCCCTATAATAGTGACGCCCAATTACCGATAAGTAAACTCGGTGCACATGCAGCTTCAGTAGCATCAATGCCGAGCCACTTGTAGACAATGAGAATGATGAGGTAGCCAAAAATGCCGAGCAGGAAGATGAGCTGCGGTATGAACTCACACAAGATGCTCAGAGTGTTGTTGAAATACCTGCACCAACAGCAGCAGCAGCATCCGTTACATGCATACTGTACATTTACTTCACCTCAGCAGACGTGTCGCATGTACATTCAAAACATTTGAAATTTTGCGTTATACAAGTCTTTTTAACTAGAAGGCGCTCGTAAGACTGTATATCTCCGCCAATGTAAAAGTTTTTGAACATTACAACAACAACTACTACTACTACTACATTGTGACCATGCGTCACCGTTACGGAGATATGGTGCTACAAAGTACATGTACACAAACACACGGAAGGACACACACACACGCAGACGGACCCCCCCAAACTACCAATCTCATAATCTCCTCCAATGTTTACTTCGTTCCACTGGCGGAGATAAAAATTGTACAAAAACTACAAACAAAAAAAAACAAAAAATTGATAAGCTAGGCCTACTAAGTGCACAATAAGCAATGGCTCCAACACACAATCCAGCCGAGTGCTGTCAACCAATAGCAAACAAACGACACCTAGTTATAATGTCTTTATCGTGAAATGATGACAGTTCATTAAGCATATAATACGGCACTCACTGTGCTGAAGGATATGAAAACTAAATAAATTATAAATAGTGCCAGTAAGAAGTAGCATCTTATTAATATTTATACTATTTAGTTTGCATCGTTCTAAGAAAAAGAAGGTTTTGAGCGTGTTAAGCTTGACAACGCCAGTAACGGACGAGGTTATTACGATTACGCAAAAACGTTTCCTGGATCAACTTTTATGTTCTAAGGGGTAATAACTTATGCCCGAAAATGCCTACGGAAATTTTTAAAAAAACATCGTCACGGTAATAAATGTACGCATGTAGACAACAGACAAAAAGTGAATAATTAGAAGCTGCTTTTACTGGAAGTTTTTCAGGCTGAGTATGACGCCAAACAACATTTGACTGACGCCGAAGATGACAGAGATCTTCATCTTGAACGAGTTGAGCCACGCTATCTTGTTTTCTGCCAACTGCCACGCCTACAGTCAACCAATCCATTCACTCAGTATTATTCAGTTCATTTCTGCACTCACAATAGCCAAATCTTCAGTTAACACATCACTGAATTATCGAGGTTTCAGTTATGCTGCTCCGCAAGTCTGCAATGTCTTTAAATATCCGTAATTCTAATTCAACATCAGTCATCACTTTCAAATGACATTTCACAACTTTTTCCTTTGCTGCTGCTTTTTGAAAATTCCTGCCATGTGTTACCAGTGACTGCCCGTGCCCCTTATTCTGCCATTTTAACAGAAATTTTGAAGGCTTTACTCATTTTCATCGTTACTCATTTTCAGTATTCTTATATGAAAATGAGTCGGTTTGTCGACCTATTTAGGAGCAGTCGTTATAGAGTGGGTTATAGGTCAGTAAACACGTGTAAAAATTGAAAATAAACAAAACTGATTTGCATAAAGCCGTAAAAATTTGTAGTGTAATAATTCACTCATAGCTTTTTAAAATCAAGACAGTATTGTCACTAGTTATGAATTACTCAGCCGTACTGCACTGCAGGCCTACATACGATTACGAGCGCTGACTGTGTCTTGCATGTGTCTCATTTGTTTTATTAAAAATCCTGAATAACGCCACCAGAAGTTTCTGCATGCTTACCGGATCCATGCCGAATGGATACGGACTGCCGTAGTAGTCGGTGTTGTTAGTTGGGTCAAGGGTCAGCTCTTCATGACGTGCCACCACCGTAGTACTGCACACCGATAACGCAAAGGAAACAGGTAAGAAGCTTTTTGCGAAAATGCAATGCAGTTTAATTATTCAAATTTTAACTTCAAAGATACCTTCTGCTTTGTTGCGAACTTTTATTTTATACTACCACTTGTAAAAAAATGACAAATGCACCAATTCAGCAAACTTATTAAACACTGAATGTTTACGACAGTTATCCCCAGCTAGCAAAAACTACGCTAAAATGTGGGCGCCGTCAAATAAAAATTAATGCTGTTTTCATTCTGGCGTACATCACTTCCGGCGCTCTTCACCAAAATATACTAATCATAATGTTGATCTGTTTCAAATTTGGTGTAGTTCAGTTCTTCAAAATTGTAATCACAATCCCGGCCACAAACCTACATACGAATCAAAGAACAGATAGAACAAAAAAACGAAGAAACGCAGGAAATATTGTACTGTGTTCAACATTGCAGTCGACAAACGGAAAATGACCGATTTGTTCAATCAAAGCGCTTCACGGTGGATACTGCACCAAAACATTAACGAACATACCGGTTGTATCTAGTAGGAGACGCGGACCAACTGGAGCCGAAAATGTTGAGCGACTTGCTGTAAATGTCATTGTACATGAGGCCCGAATAGATGCTGAATGCACCCATCAGCAGGATTATATAGCGACCTCCGAAGAATATGTTCCATATCTATCGACATATTCATGCGTCAGCAACACACACTGTGACAGCATAACAGCCACAACTGAACAGCACGTAAACAGGCCTATACAGAAAACGTCTTAGAAAATAACCGTTCATCTGCGGTGCATAGGCATGGGCCTACACAAGAGCCATCAACACCGACAGACGAACAACGACGAAATTTAAAGAAAATGGTATGTGAGTAAACAAAAATTGCAAATACAATACATCTAACAAAAGAAAACTCGAACACCCAAAAGTGTGATTTTGGGCCCACCCGGCATAGCCTATGTTAATCGCCGCTAGGGCTCGTAATGTCGGGATTCGAGATCGCGGGACTGCAAGCCCTAGCCCAGTCCACATACCTCGTTATCGCTCTTCATTTGTTGGAACTTCTTCTCAAGCAGCACCATCCACAGCGCCGCAAGGAACATGAGCACTCCGTGACCGGCGTCGCCAAACATCAGCGAGAACAAGAACGGAAAACTGATGATAGCGAACGGAGCTGATACCAACAGCAAACAACACACACTATACACATAAACAGTCACGTCTGTAGCTTAACTCAGTCACAGTTTGTGGGCATAGTTTAATACAAGACGCAGCAAAATACCGATATATAAAAACCAAAAGCTATAAAAATCGAAAAACCCTTTTGGCCGGCACCGGCAGTATAAAAACCGAATGCAGTGATGACAAGAAGTTCAGTTCGAACAAGTGCTCGGACAGAGCACATCGACTGACAAGTGCTGAGCTTTCGCCTTCCAAAACAAGCAACGAAAACCAACAAAGCAACCTTCGTCCACTCTTCACCCATGTTTCGACAAAAGTCCACAGAAGCCTTCGACAACCCATTTTTGTTCAACCTTTGACAGACCTTCGGTGGCCTTCGGCAGCCTTCGTCAATCCTTCGTCCAAACACAAAATCTTCTGTTTGGCATTGTATTGACTGTAGGCCTATTTTTACCAGATTTTTGGTCATTCCACGAACAGCTTTTTGTCTGCAACCCTTCGTTTAACACGAACCCATTACCAGCATGGGAAACTGCCCATCTTCCGGGGCCGAAGCTACCCATGTAGCTGAGATCTTGCAATCACCCAGGACGGAAGACGAAGTGACAATAGTCGGTGATTACATATATATTATCTTTGTACAAACTATCTACAGTAAACATAAACACCCAGCCTTAAACATGGCATTTCATAAAATATTAACCTCTTTTTCTTTCTTTCATAATTCACTCAAATGATGATCAATATGCATGAAATTTTTACCAGTTGTAACTGAAAAAAATACTAATTCGCACATGTGCGTGTTGTCAATACTGAACGATGTTTAAGAAAAGTGCACCAGAACACAAGATTATTTACATGCTATATGTATATTACGGGAGTAAGTATGGATGAGTTTTGTCTAATTTTTTGATTGACTGACTGACTGATTAATAAACTGACTGACAAAAACTCAGAAGTGTATTTAGGCGTATTAGTTACCTGGGTTGACCTCGAGGTAAGAGGCGACTCCGTACGCGTCAACAATGACCTGAAACACGTCCGTGAATTTGTTGGTCTTGTTGTAAGTCGGAGGCGATTGTTTCGTCTCCATTCGGTTCAGTATCGACGGCATGCTGCTTCCACTGCGCTCCTGAGCAGACAATATGGTCATCGTAGCTCAGCACAACGTCGCATTACGTACGTAAACGCATGACAGCAGTGTGGCTGTAAACCTAACTAGACTGCGGGCCATAAGAAAAGCAAAAATATCTCTCTTCCCAATGGTGCAAAAATTGTCCAAATCATATAACATGTGAAACGTTATCACCGATTATATGGCCCACGGTATATATAAAAACGATGTCACAAACAGACAAAGTATCGGCAAAATGCTCAAAAACTGTGAGACACGCTGAATTTTTAGTGAAGTCTTAACAATAAAAATAAATTAAAAATAATTACTATGACGCTTAAAGCTTAGCTATTAAATAGTTTGCTTATTAGTTATCATTTTTATACAGGTATTCGAGTGTAATGGAACAACGGCTTCATGGCTTTATAGTGTAACGGTTAAAACGTTGAACTTGAGAGGGCGAGGTCGTTGATTCGACTCCCGACGTCAAGACGTTATCAAGTGGTTAAGCCTACTACACGGATGGGTGACTGTCTGTAGACCCAGGTATATAACCAACACCAAGGTAAACTCAGCCTTCTGTCACTTCGGGGTGGGTAAATCGAGAACCGGTCTGTCCGGCTTGGATTAGGCGAGGCGCGTTCACCTGTGTTGGGTGGCAGGTGGCACTGTGTAATTCCATATGGCAGGTAACGCTCTGTAGAACAGCTAGATACCGCTTAACCATTAACCATAAGCGCAAGCTAGCTATACTCCCCCTGTCTTCCAATAGACAGCATTATGATATTGATGACTGTCTAGAGGATAACGGAAGATTATTAGAACTGCCATTAGTCTTACATATGCACAATTATAATGGCGAGTTCTTACAATGTTATGTTTAGGTTGTTAACCCTACATACTCAATTCACTCACGCAAGCGGCGGCTGAATGTTTACCGTTCCGCGGCGCAGAGCCATCTGAATCTTCTCAAGGTCATTGACGGGGCACCAGCACTCGCTGATCAGACATTTCTGAGTGACGTCCAGGTTGAACATGTTGAGAGTGTGGTAGATGGCTTTGATCTTTCGCACTTTGATGAACCAGACTTTGATGTTCTTTGCCGCTGCCACGAGGACGCGATGCCGGTGGTCCTGAGTCTGGCTCAACACCTGTTCGGACAGCACACGCAAGACGTTTTTTCCACATTTCGTGCATCGTGATCGAAATTGTACTCAATTTTTTTTGCAAATAATGAAACGCGAAAAAATTGATTGAGAGCGCCCCGGCTGCTTGTTTAGAATGCGCTGTATTGCTATTGTTACTAAGACGAAAACTAACGTGAAACTGCACAGATCAAATACTCTCCGAAACTGACTACAAGTAGCATCACTAATTAAACGACTGCATGCAGATGTAAGTTTATACCGTGTTGAGATCTTCGATCCTTGTCATGACGCCGAGTGACATCTCGCGACGTTCACCCTGAGTCTCTGGACACGGGTACAGAGTCGCGCGGAATCTACCAGACGCATATTATGTGATAAAACGGCAAATAATCAGATTTAAGTCTAGTCATATCTCATAAAATTATCAATCATAACTAATTTATTAATTAGATCAGACTTTGCAATTGGCAATGTATTTGTTTTTTTTAAATTTTTTGCAATTTTATGCGTTTACAGCGCTTGTAAAACCTGCATATTTGTCAGAGATACGCAGTAAAGGCTAATATTCTTAAGTTTTAGCAAAATGGCTCCATACATAAACATCCAATCCAACATAATTGGCCTAATGGCACACTTTGCACCCTAGTTAGTCGATAGCGGTGAAACATCCATCATAGACTTCCGATAGAAAAACGTAGCCTGATTATTAACATTTTATGTAGCAGATTGTTCACCCACCCTTCGCATATCTTTTTAACTCTGGATCTCAGCTGATCGCCTTGAAAGAATATGATGAAGACCGTCTTGTTGACCTGGTCGCCCTGCACCAACGCAAAACGTACGCCTCCATGCTTTCAGATTAGGCGCAAAATAAAAAAAAATCGTGTTTCCGGTTGCAGCCGGTAAAAAATTAGGGACGGGGACGGCGGAAATTGTTTAAAAAAATTATTCTTATATTATGACGTGTCATGCAATATTACCCAACAACTCGTAAAAAACAAACTGACGCACTAAATAGTATTTATGAGAACTTAAGCAAAGATACTGCAACATTTAAGGCTAGATGTAAACAGTATTTTTCAGTAGAATTTTGATAATTTACTAAAAACTGCGCTAAAATTTGTAAAGCTACAATAAACAATTTAGGGACGCAGGTTTTTTTTCTAGAGACGGACGACAACCGGAAACACGCAATTTTTTACGCCTTAATTAAATCACAATCAAATGTTTTTTAATGCAACAATTGTCAGACGGCAATTGTTCAAATTCAATAATCGAACGACAACGTAAACGGTTTGATGGTGTTCTTTATAATCGTGTAAATTAGCACAGCTTACTGCATTTCTTTCTTTATTACGCAGCCGTCCTAATAGATCGCATTACCTACGGGTCTTGCTCGTCTCTCCGCCCGTCTGTCCGGTCCTCTAACTCGAAAATATAAAATAAGAAAGCGTATAAAACAAAATTGGTGCAAGCGTTCCCCCAGAGCAGAAGTAGCTAATGTGCCAATTTAAAAAAAGCCAACGATGAGAGTTAGGGTTGGCATTAATTTTTCGCAGTGCAGTATAAAGCTAAGCGGACGGTCGCATAGTGTGTCTGCACAGGGTTGATCGACATCTTCGTTTGCTTTACTAATATACTTACGGTGACGGGGTCTTCGAGCGGAGTGTCAATCTCGGCCTGCTTGAGAAAGACGTTGCCGCGGCATGCCCTCCACAACATGCGCTCAAACGCCGGGATGCGCTCGCGCAGTATCACCCCCGCCACGAACCTATCCGTACACACGACGACGACAGCAACGGTATAGCCCCAACTTCACTTACTTCATAACCCTCTTCGACATTCTATTTCTCACCATACTGACTGGGGTGTTGTAACTGCCCATAATCCCATTCCAGTCAAACGTGGCGGTTTATAGCACCCATTGCCAGGCAGAACACACCGTCCATCACAGTCACGAAAAAGCACGTTTCAACACTGTCTACAGTTATTATGTCTTATCATACTCGCACAATACACTTTAAACGGTGACGAAACTTCGATTTTTGGTTCATGTGTTGTACAGTAAGTAGTAATTCTACAGCAAATCTACAAAAAGTTGTACAAAAAGTGTGGAAAATCGAAGGTCTACGCCATAAATCCACATTTTGACGTTGTACGACTTGTCGTCCACAGCAAATCGTAAACGTAAAGTAAAACGCAAAGTCCTTCCCGAGCCTTACGGCCCATAGGGCGGCGCTGATCTCCGTTTCCTAAGGCCCTCAGCCAGACACCAGTTTTTACTTTTTACACTGCGAGACCACAGATGTATCGCGCGGTGTGCCTGTTTACGTCTCAGCGGTGAAGCCGGAACCAAATTATACTGCTTGGTGACAGAGGCACATGTGTGTGAACAACTTGCCTAAGGTCGTTACCCGGCAGTGTCGCGGTGCGGAGTCGAACCTGCGCCTCTGAGTTACCTCAGGATTACAAGTCCTACACGTTACCGTTAGACTACCGAGCCACACAGCAAATCAAAGAAGTGGAATTCACGCCTAAGGCCCAAACTCCACTACTACGATTTGTCGTGGACTTACATACACTGTACATCGTGCTGCACAATCAACTTTGCGACAAATCCACAACAAATTATAAGTCCATAACAAATCCACAGCAAACTAATTTCCTTTACAGATTAAGCGCTTGATTAATCTTTAACTTTGGCATTCCAATTACGGTATCGTTATAAAAAATAGTTGCTATAAACGAGTAAAGCGAACGCTGCAGACCCTAGCTTAAGCTGTTGCTGCTGCTGCTGTTGCTGTGCCGCTGTGCGTTGGGTCTCATCACCAAGCAGTCCAAATGTCGACTCTTCGCCTGTCAGAGCGCCCTGGTCACTCATCGCCTACCCACACACCAGCATGACTCGATAACTAGTTAGCTCTGACTTTCATCCCAATTCTCCGGATTATATTTACATGAAATATTATACAATTGGCTCTACCAGTCAGTTAATCAATCAATCACTTTTGTCACATCTTCAACAATCACGTTTTGCATTAACTCGGTTCAAATGATACGAGCTGTAACGCATATTATTTGTGTATTATTTGTGTATTATTTTGTTATTATCGTCATCGTCGTCATCCTCATCATTAATCTGTAACCTATATTCATGAGCTCTTTGCTTATTATTGCTTTAAGTCGGATAATTATCATTCTCTCATTTCTCTGACATCGGCAGGAACAAAAGCTATCCGCTAGCATACGCATATAAGCAAACGTCTAAAGATGTAGCTGCTTTAAACTGAAGAACGGACGTTGTAACTAATAACTGTACGTTAGGCCTATCTGACATTGTCACTGTATGCCATTTCTGCCGTCGTCAGTAGCTTACACGGAGCCTAATAATTTACCCACTTCCGCAATGCATAGGCCTAGTTACATTGTTCATTTGTTATTCACCGTTATAAACGGTACACAGGCCTACTTATAATGCAACGTAGTCCTTCCGTAATAACTATATATTTCAAACGCTATCAAATAAATTTGTAGTACCTCTTCGAAAAAGCTCTGAGTCTTGCGCAGAATATGTTTGAGTTCGGTCAGGTCAAGAAAGTTGCGTTTCAGTGCTTCAGCATTTGAGTTTATCTCTTTCATCTCATTCTCAAGCTTCTCAAACGTCGCCTGCAACAATTTTTGCAGCATATCGAACACCATTCGTCGATTTTTGTTTATTGTTTTTTTTTCTACAGTTATGTTTACATGCAAGAAAAACGTACAAAGTGAAATAAAATTACGAAGTACGGCAAATGCGCCATTAACAGGTGACAACAGTTCTCAGTCCACATAGCACACCTACAGAGTGAGTCAGAATAAAATACTCCAACACAAAAATTACGACATCTCTGTAGTGCAAAAATATTTTTGCACTAGAATTTGTTCGTTTATTTAGCACAAAATACCCCGTAATCTGCTTAATTTTGCACTATTTAAACTGACTGATTTAGTTCATATTTAATACAGTGATGCAGCATCAAATTCAATGTAGACGGTATAGCGTAAGTGTCTATGCAGGGTGGGCCAAAAATGGCACAAAATTTTTATACGCCAATAACTTTATCAAATATTAACCGATTTTCAAAATTTTTATAACTGTCGGAAAAAGGAGAAAATTTGCAGTAACACTATTACTAAAGATCCCACCACACCTCAAGTGTGTCGTTACATTACCTAGTGAAATACTAATGTTTTCAACGCAACAGTTGAAAACAAGGCAATATCTGTAGCAACACATTTTGAAAAAATTTACAACAAAACAACCTGTTTATTGCCTCAATTATTGTCCAAAGTAACTGTAATATCTCGCAGTTTTCACATCAAATGTTCAGTTTGTCCGCCTTGCTGCTGGACGACGCACTCAAGCTGATGACGCCACTGACCAATAACGCAATCAACCAAACGCTGCGACAGTTTGCCCCACTCAGTGCTCCAGAATTGTCGTGAATTGTCAACACTGATAAACCATCTATGAAAGACCCTCTCAAACAGCATAATTGACAGGATTTAAGTTCGGGTTGTTTGAAAGCCATATGTCAGGCTCAATCAACGTTGATCATGCAATTGGCCATTGTCGTCGCCGGCGAGAGTGCGATGTCTGACATTTCACAAGGTAGTGTAACGACACCTATGATGTGTGGTGGGATCTTATGTTATTGTTACTACAAATTTTTTGCTGATTCCATCAGTGAAAGAATTTTGAAAATCGGTTAATATTTGATGGAGTTATTGGCATATAAAATTTTGTGCCATTTTTTGGCCCACCCTGTATATACAGTATAGTATAGACATAGGGCATACCTCCAAGTCGATCATCTCGCGAGGTGCTGGTGCGTCCGGGTTTTCACCGGTATCCAACATCGGAATGCCGTCCTTACGTATTTCCTTTTCCAGAAATCCTATCAAAACACCCACAATGCGTTGACAGCTAGGATTTTGCCAACGAAATTGGTTGTTCAGTTTTAAAAGCACTGATGATAATAATATGAGACCGAAAGAAAACTTGGCTGCCAGCTGGACATCACGTCAGAGCAAAAGTTGTGCTGAAAAAGTGGTTAGTATTTTAGAAGGACAAAAATATCTTTAAAAAATATTGACCTATTATAAAAAATATTGATCTATTATAAAATTAATTGAATGGGTCACGGCGAACGGGCATCTTATCCAGTTCCCGTGTTTTGCGATAGCAAATGTAGCATCGTTTTTAACCCATCGCAGTCAGCGACTGATCATCATATTATTGCGCTGGTCTGCCACCAATATCTGCACTGAATGACGTTAAAATTAACGAGAAACAAAATGACAGACTGCGAAGCGCTCACGCAGTTTTCGCTCCATTTCCTCGCAGCGTCGCACTTCGTTGACAAACTTGCGCTGGAAAGCGTTGACGCTTGGGTTCAGCTGCGAACATCACAAACAGCGCGTGCGTGTTATACGAAAGTCTTACACGGCTAAATTCGTGTAAAGTATGAAGCCAATAAACTGACCACAGTGTCAGTAAGACTGGGCACATCAAACTTACATTAAGACGTAATTAACATTAGGCTTATTTCGAAAAATTAAACAACTGCTCTAGCACACTGTCTGTCAATTAAAAAAATACAGATGTACATCAAATAGCAGCACTACATTAAAATACACACTAACAATAGAATTAAGTCATCACGCAAGTACTAAATACTGACACAGGGCAGGAAAACCCCTTTTGGTCAGATTGTAGCAGGAGCAAAGATAAGCTAACCAAGAGCATAAGGTGACTGAGCCACTTGGCTCCTCACTTCAATCATTTTGGTAGCTAATTCTTACATGAGGCAAGCCCACAGTTTTTTTATGTGTACGATTAGTGATGATAAAAGTAACGAGTACGAGTAATCGATATATACTGACGTCTCTGAACTGAACGAGTCCCAGTTCGCCCAGCTCTGAGACGCAGGCGTAGGCGGCTTCAGCTTGCAAGAACAGCTGACACAACGTCATCTCCTCGCTGCGGTACAACGAACCCATCTCTGCTGCTCTCACTGCCGACTGCTGATGATGCTGATGATGACACAGACAACCTGCACACATCGTCCAATCCTCGTCATCGCCATTAATTTATTTCATGGCTTAGTTCGTCCTTGTATCTCTACAGTGTCTGTAGTGTCATGACCTCCTATAATCTCACTTCAGTCAAGCGTGACGGAAGAAACGCATCTTGCGTCTGTTTATCACACGGAAGTCTCACGCAGAAAACACCGTCCATAACAGTTATCAAATAAGCACGTTTCGACACAACCTAGATTACTTCTAGTTATTTACATATTTTCAGTTTATCTAGCACAGCGGCTATTCTGTGAAAGACCTCCAGCAGTTCGACATAGGCCTATATAAACCACAGCCGTACTCCTAAACATATTATTTTCGGCTCTAGCTCCGGAAGATAAATAAAGATTTTTCTGCCGTCATGAAAATCTTAACTGCTGCTATACCCTCGTGTTGTCAACAATTCAACACTCGACCTACCGTGAAAGATGGTGGAATTTAGCGCAGAATTACTGGAGTAACGGCGTCGTTGACGCGACGGCACAGAACCGCGGCACTGCGAAACCGTTCATTAGTAATTCAGTCTGGCCGCCGCTGCAGCGAGACTGGCACACTCTGCTGCTGCTGCAAGCCACACAGATCAATACAAGCCCCGGACGCCGCTTAGAGATAGTAATCAATGACCACAGTCTCCAGCATGGACCGGCAGACATGTTGCAGAGACAGTGACACAGAATAACACCAGATAAATAAGTAACTAAATAAAACACGAAAAAACGGCGACAAAGTTAGCTCTACAAAATAGAAAAAACTAGAAATTTGGGGCAAAGCCCAACGTGTGTCCGCCCGGCGCCCTAAGTCCGATTGGGGAGAAATTTTGAGGGGTGAAATTCCCCCGGTAGCAAAGTCACGTGGCCCGCACACAAATGCATTAGCATACGCAAAACGCGCACTATTGACTTAGGGTGGGTAAACATTAGCCGCGTAATCTCTGGTGTTAGTGGACCAAA
>Ga0209367_1004727_pt1 | contig 18877 bp, 6 predicted proteins | sample WorMetLIZISLAND2_FD_187412 | JGI IMG/M metagenome (GOLD analysis project Ga0209367, IMG submission 187412) | Marine gutless worms symbiont microbial communities from Max Planck institute for Marine Microbiology, Germany - Olavius geniculatus... ... | reverse complement strand
AACTCAAATGCATTGGTATACGCCGAACGCGCATTGTCGACTTAGGGTAGGTCAACATGAGCGCTTATAACTTTGTTCGTAGTGGATCGAATTTCACAATTGTTTTTTGTTCAACGCCGAAAAAATCGTTTTCGTCAACTCCGTTTACATTTTGTCGCTATCTTCAACATCGCTTCCAGAGATATTTGCGCTCAAATTCGTAAGTTGTCGTAAATCGCACCGATTTTTGCACGTTTTTTGCCCTCCCAAATTTTAAGGGGGGCAGTGCCCCCAAACGTTGTACTTGCGTTAACACCCCCACCTAGAGGCACGTCAAGTGCCAAAGTTTCTTCGGGCTACACCCCCTAACTCCGAAGTTATAACGGCTCATTTATTCCATTTCAAGCCAATTTTTGACCCCCCTTTGAAAGAAGTTGTAAGGGTTCCCCCGTCCCCGATGGGAGGTGCGCTAGTAAGACTTGGTCATTCTCTAGCGCGTGTAAAAATTTGGGGGCGCAGCACCCCCTAGGGGCCGAAATATGGTCTTTCAAAAAATGCACTTTGGGTGGGTACGATTCAACATCTTAATCTCCAAGGTCACTGGACCAAACTTCACCGGATTTGTTTCGCCTAACGCAGGAGGAATCGCCATACAAGGAATGACTATCCGAATTTGAATATCTTCATCCATTTCGGAAATATTCGCCGCCGAACTTCGAAGTCGTCCGAAATCGGGCCAAATTTTGCATGTTTTTCGCCCCCGAAATTTTTTTGGGGTGCGCCCCCCCCAAAAAAAAAATTTGGACGGGCATTATAAAATTCGGCCTAGTACTGACCATCGTGCAAAATTTCAAGCCGGTCGGCCCACGCATCTCGGAGATCTCGCGTTCGGATAAAAAAAAATAAACATCTGCAGTAAAACTTAAGTCCGCTCCGCAAGCTATCGCTTCCGGGCGGACTAATAATAGCAAACAAATTTTGTACAGTGCCGATAGGTCGATTGACTTTACTATAACAGATAGTCGATTATAATGGTGTTTCCAACTTCCCACTTTCGTTCTTATAAGCTACTAGATGCATGTAAGAGAAAAATGTTGCAGAACATTAGTACAAACTGCAAACCACGCTCTACGTTTCAGTGTCTTTATATGTTGAAGACATTTACATTTTTTTTGTGTAAAAAGGAACATTTGCGCGATTTTTTTTCATGTGAACACACGCTAAGCTGAACTGGTTAAAGTTGCACTTGCGATATGCTGTGTGCTAAAGTGCAGTTAACGCTCCCATAAACAATTCAAATTCTAAAAAAATATTCCGGGGTTTATACTTTCAGTCTCCGGCCTTTGGCCGTGCACTTCCAAGACGCTTCAGTATTTCTTAGAATACTAAAAATTTTGGGGCCGACATTTTTACGTCTTTCATGTGCAGGCTGCTGATACACATATCAGTGATGTTATATATTTTTCCTTCACTAATCTCCGAGTAGCTTTCACTTTTTTAGCTTAGTATATCAACCGTTCTGGCGGTTTTACTACGGTAGTTGAAGTTTGTTTTTGCTTCAACGCAAGGCTGCTAGTAAGACTCATAAGCGCCAAGCCTAATATTTAGTAGTTTTCATAAAGTACGTAACATAGATTGAAATAATGACAAAGAGGTGCTTACAAAATGACATTTTGTTTTCTGATGTTGCTTGCAGTGACGCTGGCGAAGAATCAGACGCGATGTGAGGCAGCGTGACCACGGTGCAATTAGTGACTGGTTTTGTATGAATGAAGCTAGACCTGTAAACGAAAGCGAGAGCGAGCGAGATTTTTTCCGTGAGCGAGCGACAATACATACGAGCGAGTGGAGGCGAGCGAAATTTAAAACAGCACATATAATTTTTTCACGCGCGACAATATGTAATGCTTCACACATCTTAGCTCTCGTCAAGGCATCTGTCTTACTATGTGTGTCTGTCACTCTGCCTATCTGTCCATCGCACTCTGCGACTGTATCAAAATGGTGCAAGCTAGGATCACCAAATCTTCACTTCACGGTGCGATGTAGGGCCAAGGTCGCTATTAATCAGTTATAGGAAGTCTCATAAGTCCTTTTGATCGACACCAAAATCAGCGACCTTGAACAACCTTGAAACCAAGAATAAAGGGTTTATTGGTGATTTTTTGTGTTTCGGGTTACGGCGCACATTTGAAGAGTGAATTGCGCCGAAATGGCTAGAGATATAAACAAAGAAAACCAGCAATAAACATAAATTTTGGCAGTTGAGGTTTCGAACTTTTGACCGCCGATGTTCAGAGGGACCTCAAAGTCTTCAATCACTTCCACCTTGGGTATCATCGCACACTTAAATTTAAAGGAATCGACTTCCACGCGATCTAATGGAGATCACATGCATATTTAGGAAAATATGAAAAAAAACTACTCAATCTATATAGGGTGCGACAGAAAAGTAATCCCGTGTTGTATTTTGCAAAACTTTAAAAAAAACAACTTAAAATTTTTGGATGGAACTTAAGAACCTTGCAATTTCTCGTTTTTCTCGCTGAGCGAGAAAAGCGAGCGAGATTTACCTACGACCGAGCGAGAAAACGGTTGGTGAGTCGCTTACGGGTCTAAATGAAGCAGCAGTTTCTGTGGTCGACACATAAATTTAATCAGTTCCTGAACAGATTGAACGAATGAAGAAGTTAAACAAAAGTGTTAATGTGGTTTAAGCTTATTAATAACTGACTGCACGTCACTGCATTATTGAGTTGTTTAAACCAGGTGTTTTCTATGGCACAAGGTTTACATGAAAAGAAGGCAACTATGCAAATACCAATAGTCCAAATACGATATGAAAATATGTTCGAAGTTTTTCCAAGTTCTGTGCAATAGACCAAGCGGGTTTTAAGTAGGACTACAATTGTACATGTACATTTTCTCATCATGTTGTCGATTAGTGTTTGTTGGTCGCAAAATCAAAGTTACTCTACGCCGAGCCGGGTTAGTACTGGGATGGGTGACTGCGGGTATAGGCCTACCATATCTTTTTCTGTTTTTATGCAACACGAATGTTTTCTTTTTTGATTGGTTTAGGTTTTATTTTACGTAGCATGTAGGGGCCTAGTGATATTTAGCTTATTATAAAAATCACGTTCTATGTCGATGAATGATGTGAACTTTTACTGCAAAAGCATGGACAGAGAAGTGAAAAAAAATTCTGAATACTGTTTGCGATGTTGATTTGCATTATTCTGTTACCATTTTTACTCCTCGCGCTACGTTCCTAACGACCGACCGACCGATGACCGACGATCGGCCGACCTCTGTTCCTGGAAGAGCTTTCCTGGAAGAACGTTCTGGTTCCAGTGATTACATCTATGGCTAATACGTCACTGTCAGCTGCAGTTTTTCCGTCCAGTCAGAAGCATGCCATCATCAAGCCGATTCCCAAGAAGCCAAACCTTGATCCATTTGACCTAAAGTCATACCGGCCGGTCTCCAACCTCAGCTTTATCAGCAAGTTCTTGGAGCGTCTGGTCGCTCGTCGTCTGCTCAGTCACTCACTGCACTGCAACGAGCATCAGCTACTACCAAAGTGTCAATCCGCTTACCGACCATACCGTTCAACCGAAACAGCGCTTGTCTATGTTATAAACCGGTTTTTGTGCTCCATCGACAATGGCGATGTCTGCGTTCTGGTCTTATTGGATTTAAGTGCAACTTTTGACACTGTTGATCACCAGCATCTACTGGATGTTATGCACAAACGTTTTGGGATTCACGGATCAGTCTACAACTGGTTTGCATTCTACATCTCTGGTCGGTCACAGGCTGTTACCATTAACTCGCTGTGCTCACTTCCATCGGATTTGAGCTGCGCAGTTCCACAAGGTTCAGTCCTTGGACCGGTTGATTTTATTATCTACACTGAAGACTTGGTTTCAGCGATTAATAAAGCGCCGTCTGTCTTACCACAGTTCTTCGCCGATGACACTCAGCTGTCGGGGTCTTCAAACCCTGGCAATGTTACTGCTGTCTGTCGTGTGCTCGAGTACTGTATTGATGATGTTCAGGTCTGGTGTTCTAGTCGTCGTCTTCAGTTAAACCCGGACGAGTCTGAACTAATGTTGTTTGTGTCTCAAGTCAATCTGGAGCGTCTGGCGTCAACTGATGTCTCTGTTCATGTTGGTCAAACGGTCATCCAGCCAAGTGATCGGGTACGTGACCTTGGCGTCATTCTTGACAGTTCGTTGTCCACGCGTCAACACATCGCTAAGGTCGCGTCGACTTGTTTCTTTCACCTTCGGAGACTAGGTAAGATTGGCAAGGTACTTGATCGAGACAGTCGCAATCGTCTAGTGTGCGCTTTCATCTTAACACGCATTGAATACTGCAACGCCGTGTTTGCTGGACTGCCAGACTCCACACTTGCGCCGTTGCAACGCGTTCTTCATGCCGTTGTTCGTTTCGTTGACGATCTTCAACCACGCGACCACGTCACAGAAACATTGATGTCATTACACTGGCTGCCAGCGCGAGAACGTATCATGTAGGGGGCCTATAAACTGTGCAGCTTGATGCATGGAATTGTTCACGGGCATGCCCCAGAGTACTTAACTGATATGGTCGTGCCAGTAGCAGATCTTGCTGGAAGATGTCATTTACATTCAGCGCAAGACGGACTTTTCGATGGTCCACGATCACGGACTGCGTTCGGTTCAAGAGCGTTCTCTACTACTGGACCACAAGCCTGGAATCAACTATACCTACTGACATTCGCAACACTGCCACATACCTTTTAAACCACTGCCTTTTAAACATAATCTTAAAAGGCGTACGGACTTTAGATATTTGCATACCGTTTTGTTAGGTTTTATTGTTACATTTTAGGCGTAGTGTTTTAGTTGTTAAGCGCTGCCATTCAGGACTGTAGGACGCGCTATATAAATTTCGTCGAATGATTGATTGAACTTCAAACGGCCGTATCTCCATAACGGTGCCAGATAAACGCATGCGCTGAGGTATAACAAGACAAATGGCGACTAGCGTCATCCCTATTGGAAATTTTTTCCCTCTCATTTCCTAAAATCGGGCAATATTTTATGAACTTCGGGGAGACAATTTCCAATAACGACCTCGACGCCAGTCATTAAGAGTATAATATTTAACTGGTCTCAATTAGACGCCGGGTCTCTAATACAAGCCGAAAAAAACGAAAAAGCTCTTAGAGGAATACAAAAGAAATGCTGACTGCAGAAACAAAGTAACTTTTCAAAAGTGATTTTATTGGGATTTTTGATTGAGTGCGATTTGTATTTTTCGATTTTATGCTTTTCGTTTCAGTTTTTGTTACAGTTATTTTTGTTAGTTGTTACGTTACAGCAGCAATTTCTTTCTTGTACAGATGGTCTCGTTGCTTCAGTTAAATGTAGGTCTATCTGCTACATCGATGACCGTTGTTTTTCAGATTGTTCAGCAACTTTTAAATAAATGAATGAATAAAATATTATGGGGTCTATCTGATGTGTTAATTAAATTTTGCAGTAGGTGTTTTATAAGTTAAAATGTCTGGAGGTCAATAGATTTGCGTTTTCAATTGTAGGCTACCAGTTTACTTGAACTAATGCGGTATGCGGTATCCTGTAGGCCGACACAGTAGTTCGAACGCAGAATTTTTAATCACTGTCAAATGTAGGCCTGATTTTTTGCGTTTCTCGCTTAACTTTTATGGCCTGTAAATGGTTTGTCGTATTTTTACCCTTAGTTTAAGTGAATTATTTCATCCCCTGCTATAGCTATAGGCATTAGCTAGAGTGGGCCGTCATCATCTTACGCCAGTCACGTCACTATCCAAATCCACGAAAAGAAAGATGCCAAATTGTAGGTCTTTTATCCAATAAGGTATTTGCTATTACTTCATTAAAATATTTTGGTTATTTTACGAATTTTATCACTTGCAAGTAGACCTACATTATGTAGACTTACGTGTCTACATAATAAGATCTCAAACCGTCGAAGATCGTGTAGCCTACAGAACAGCGCCTCTGGATCATTAGCTACATTTTGGCGTATTCTAATTATCTGCTTTTATGTTTTTATCAGTGCATCAGTCTCGCCTGACTCCCTTTGATGAAGTTAGGACAAAAGTAAGGTACAGTATAGCGATTAAAACAAGTAATAACAGCGTGTTAGACAGGGCCCTGCAGCTCCACGTATATGCCTTTATAAATGTGGCATTTTGTTAAGCATTTAATGAATTTCACGCAAGCGTTTGAATGACAGTATGACCTAGCAGAATTGTGTGGCATTACATTCCTTCATGCGGCATGACGTGTAAAGTTATTACGTCATCGGTTGCCAGTCAGCCTCCCAATATACTGCAAGCAGCATCGCAGCGTTTTGCGCTGGGTTTAGATAGGCCTGTAACCAATGTCATTCAGAAAAGTTCTGTAGGCCTACGTACCAGAATGATTTAGCCGTGTGAAGTGGTTGAACGTGTAACACGCTCGGTCGTATTCTAGCGAACACCGGCAATAATTGCAAGCGATAAAAAGGCTTTAGGCGTCGTTTGTTTTTCGCTACATGAAACACTATTCGTCTATCATACCGTAGCCTAATCGTGCTATGGATGAGTCTAAGAGAATCGTCGCAAGTCCATCAGACAAGTCTCGGAAGAACAGTTCCGCTGGTCACCAGATCTTCGTCCAATCGCGATCGTCTGTCAACAACCCCAATTTTACAACTTGCGTTTCTGTCCCCGAAAGTGAGTTAAAATTGCCAAAAATAATTTGTTACCGTATTGAAATTGTTTAGCTGCGAATCTGTTTGTGTACACAGCAAATAGATGTGCGTGTACTATCACATGCGTATTGATTACTCACTAAACAAATTCTGATAGAGCACGACATTGGCAGCGCGCTTTTTATCAGATTTACGACAGCGCTTTCTCACAGTATAAAGTCTTTTTCTTCCCAGAGTAAAGTCTGACTTACCGGTATAATTTTTAGCATAGGCCTATATATGTAGTCTATCACGTAGCTAGCCACATTTGTGCCTTTTGTTTTCGAAGATTTTCCACATTTAGCTCTCTAGCGATTTCTATCAGTCAACACATAAAATTTTAAATTTGGCAGCGTGCTTTTTAGGACAGAGACGACTGTGCATTTGAACGATAGGCCTACAGCTATTAGAGTGCACTCTGGAAAGAAAAGAGAATTTCTGTATCGTCTGAAAGCGCAGTCTGACTGATATTTTTCGCATAGAAAGCTTTTTTTCGTATTTAACGCATACTGAGATTGATGAATTAACCTACGATTATGACAATGCTTACAGGCACTAATGTCCGCGTGCTGACTGATCGCAATGTTGTCAGACGCGAGAACCGCAGCCGTTGCCATGGCGACGACGATGAAGTCACCATCATTGAACTCGGTCAGTCTCACTTAAAATAGCACTTTCTAAGCGATGCCGCTCAGTACCAAAAATTGTTTTTTTTGCATTAAAAATTAATACTATTAATTACTATTCATTGACCACAAAATGTTGTTATACTTATATCAGAGGATACATTGGACTTTCGTCACCGTGTCTCTATAAAAACAGTCAAAATTGTTTTTGTCATAACTATGTCAAATTTTTACCAACTTTGATTGTTTTTGCCAAAACGATGACCAGCACAATAGAGTTATATGAAGTAAACTGATATTTTATCTCACCTAATTTATGTCAACACACTACCGTGTGAAACACAGATGCTCCAAATTGTTGCATAATGCTGAAATGTTGTCTCAAGTAAATGTTGTAATGACTTTATTAAGCACACAGTAAACTAAAATATTAATTATTTAGCAAAATTATAAGTTTGAATACCATTTTCTTGCAAATTATCCGACTTTATGCTTAAAGTGTGTCCTGCATACATAAATACTATGGCTTAGATGCAACGCCACTGGCTGAGAGCGGAATCAAGGATAAACTATCAAACGGCATTCGCAAGTGGCGTCGCCGGCTTGAGTGCGTCGTCTGATAATTCACAAAGAAGTGTAGCGACACACTTGAGAAGTGGCGGAATCTGTAGTGATTAGAGCTGTCAAGGCGTTAATTTTTTAACGCATTAACGCAGTGCGTTAATTTTTAGTGCATTAATTAACGCGTAAATTAACGCACCCAGTCCCGTCGAGATGGAGAGTAGGAGGTAAATTACCCCGGGCCCGAGACGCTTATGGGACCTGTTTGTAGAATATAGAAAGTTAGAAAAATAAAAGAAAAGTTTTAAAAAAACATATAATTTTTTAAATTTTTTAAACGTATTTAGACTATTTACTATTTAACTATTACAGTATTTTTATTTTGTATATCGTGTCTTGTCCATCATAGGGTCCATTTCCGACAATTTTCCGTCAGCTCAGTATTTAATACTTAAAGCAGCAATTTTCTCCGACCATTTTCCACTATGCCACTGACTGCAGGAGCATTTTGCGTTAAATTTTTAACGCGCGTTAATTTTTTTACGCGCGTTAATTTATTAACGCATTAACTCGTTAATTAACGCGTCAACTGTGACAGCTTTAATAGTGATAGTTATATTACGAATTGTCTGCTGATTCTGACAGTGAAAAAAATTTGAAAATCGGCTAATACTTGATGAAATTATAAGATGTACAAAAAATGGTGCCATTTTTGGCCCACCCTGTATAGCTGTAATTACGATGACAATGTGAACTGCAGACGGCGTACATAAATGGCCAGACATAAATGGCGATGATGTCGCAGAAGCATCGGTGTCTTCGACAGCACGCCAGGCGTGGGCCACCGCCGCCGTCTCCGTCACCGGTAAATGCACCAGTCAGCTCTTCATCTAACAACAAGCAGTTGTCGAGTTTATTTCACTTTGTTTGTTATAGGACAAACGACAAGAAATAGTAATAGCAACCTTTATTTTTACCATAAACGGCAGCAGAAATTAAAACACAAATAAAAGCAAAAAAAATATATAAGAACCGAAACTTAACTCATCTGCACGCTGCTGGGTAAGAAATTGAGCATAGCGTGCACTCAGTCACATTACTCTGAATGAAATATCTAAAATACTGTAAAACATACAGCACCAACAGCACAGTGTAACAAAAGGACTAACTAAATTAGAAATTTATTGACATGGCTATACACATTAACTTGACTTAGGCCTATGTAAGTCTCTAAACTTTTTCGTGCTTTTGTAGTTTATAATCGCATTAAGTTTATTTCATTTTGCAAACTGCCATTTATCAGCAAAAAAGTACTTTCGAATATTTGTCCTAAAATAGTCGTCAGTTTTGCAGTTTGCGTGAGCTTTTAACGTGAAAGTCGTATATTCATAGACAAAGCATAAAAATAGCATGTTCATTACTTAGACCAAAGTAAAAAAAACTATTTTAACCGCAAATCAAATCACAAAGCAAGCAACAAGGTTCCAAATTTACCATAGTCCTACCAGAAAAAAAACAATCGTTTAGATTACGAATAGTTTAGCAATGTTTATGATTAGCTGTGGGTAGACTTTTCTCGTTTCTGTTTTTTTTTCAACGATCGGGTTAATTCGCCGATTGTGTATAGATGCAAACCGCACTCAGCTTTCACTGGTACTGTTTTCACCATTTTCGGCTGCAGCGGTCCATCACCAAGCTAACGAACAACGGGGTAGTCCATGCCATCTAAGCGTGGTTCAAGTACGATATCGCACTGTTTGGAGTGGTATAAGATCGCCGTGCGTACTTACTTACCCATTCCAGCAGTAGTGCGATAACTGAATGTTTACCATTACTACCGCAATAACGCGCTGCAGGTTGGCAGACTGACAACAAGGACAAATCACGAACTCAGAGAAAAAACAACCATCAGACAACGGCCACTGAGTCGACAGAGGACAGTCAAGATGATTACGATGCTGCTGCTGCTGCTGCTGTTGACGATGTTGATGATGACAAAGCGACAGAAGGAAAGCCGGCGGAAGACGCCGCACATGAGAGCGTCCAGGCGAGGTTGAAGAGTGACCCACTGATTGCGTGTGTAGTCGAGGACATCGTCAAACCATTCGTACTCAGCGACGACGACGACGACGGCGACGACGATGGCGATTCTGCTGCTACTGACGATGATGACCGACGACGTGGAATAAAGACGCCGATGTTCTTCCAGCGGCCGCATCTGCACGCCGACGACTCGACGCTACCGGGAGCTGTCGACGACGAACGCGATGATGTCTGCGATCTGGTCGCTGCGGCGGCTGCCATCAGTCAAACGGCGTCACAGAGCCAGTTCAAGGCAAATACTAATGACAGTATGAAACGCCGCCAACAGATGTCAGTCATTCGCAGCCTTACCACTGACATTCAACCACACAGTAAGAAATAATCTGCTAGCTTTCATTAGACGCTGCAGCCGCTACTTTTTTGCTCCTTTGGCGCTTATATATGTACTGTGGCTAAACTACGAATGATTAACTTGCATGTCGAATTCGCAAATACGTTTGCAGTCGTGTAGCCACTGTTCGATAGTCGTCAGTTCTATCCTTAACACCAAACTTCATATTAGGGCCTAATTATTTTTTGTTCAGCGAAGTGCAAACTTTAGAGACGATATTGCAGATAAGCACCAGCAATTCCGGCTATTGCGACTGATTTTACCCTAGCGTGGTTTTGTCTGTTGGTCTGTTACACTCGTGAGTCTTGCTAAACCAGCCGTTTTCGTACATAACTTACTGAAGTACTATTTCGTCATGAAACATTCGTGTGGCTCAGAATACTGAGAATAATGCTGTGCTCCGTAAGAGAAAAAAATGTGTGGGTCGGAATTTTCACTGCAATTTACGGCCAATTGCTATGCGGATAGCGCAATGGTTACTACGAACTATCTGCAGCGCTGTATCCAAGGCTACGATCGCCGACTTGATGTGAATTTCTCTTCCACTATAACATATTTGCAGCGATGCCGTTTACTGATAAAATACTTTGTAGTATGTTCTGCTTATGGGCATCGATCCCTATTATAATAGCACAGGGGTCACGTCCCTTCCCAGTGTTTAGACTGGGGGGACTTTTGTTTTCCCCCGATATTCGAGGAGTAATTGCAGTAACTTACAAAGACCTTTTTATCCATGCAACATTTTCTTGATAAATTTGTCTAAAAGTCAATTTTGTTTCCTGGACCGGCAATGCCGTGGTCGACTCAAATTTTATTTTAACTTTTATCAAATTTTTAACTTTTTTTCTAAGGGGAGGCATGGGAAAGGAAAGAGGAAAAAGAAAAAAGGAAGAGAAGAGGAGGTGAGAGGCGGATTCGCTTTTGTGTGTCCCCCAACCTTGAAAAGAGATCGCCGCCTACATGTAGACTTATATGATTCTGCTTATTCACCGCAGCGAAGAACACGAGCAGCAACGCGCACTGCAGTCAGCAAGCACAGAAACTTTGCAGTGACACCGGCACAAGCTGCAAGAACGCAGCTTCCCTCAAACTGGAGGCTGGAGACTACGATAACGACGACGCTGATGATGATGACGACGACGACGACGACCACAACGGTGAGTGCGAATTTTTATTGGTTTTAGTTCAAAGGTGGCTTGGTGGCTCAGCGGTTAAAACGTTGCATACGAGACCGAAAGGTCCACGGTTTAATTCCCAGCCAGTGCGCTACTAAGTAACAACTCTGGGCAAGTTGTTCACACCTACCTGCCTGTGTTGGTGCAAGTGGTTTAGTGGTTAGTGTCGCCTTGTAACTTTTAAGTTACGGTTCGATTCTCACTGCCGGTCTTTTGCAAGCAACCTTCAGCAAGTTGCTAATCTACTATGTGCTCAGGCCAACTCAGCCTCCTACTCTTCGTGGGATGGGAAATGAGTAGTAGCTTACGAGCTACGGGGTAAATGCCTAGTGTGGCTGATTGGGGCGGTGGTATGTCTGCTTGCTGCAAACCGCGGGTCCAATTATTCGCTGACGCGGGCAATAGATGGCCGCATAGTGCGCTGCGGTATCATTAGCTCATGTCAATATGTTGCCATTTCCTAGATTGTAAAGCGCTTCTGGTCTTGAGTCCGTCTCATGGAAAAAAGCGCTATAGCAAGTACCTGACTTTACTTGATCTTCATTTTTTAAGGGGCCTCTAAACTAAACTATAGACTGCTTTCTCTCTCTTTGACGGTTCGAGTGGCAAGATGGTAATTACGGATTTTATATTGTGATTTTTAGGCATTTTTAACTGATTTGAAGTGGATTCTATATGTTTCACAGTGCCTTTTTACGGTCGTCTGGCGCCATCTGGCGACTGACTTAGACTTTGTTTTACTGGGCTTTCAAGCATGCACCGCTGTTGCGCGTTTCCGTTTGCGTTAGCAGGGCTTTTCTTGTACTCTTTATGAACTTGGCGTGGATGACTGGAATGTGTGTGTTGGATATTGTGGCTGTTTGGCGGTGACGAATCAGTTAATGGATTAATAATTCAAAACACATTTTTGTTGCGCCATAATGTCGCAAGCGATTCGGATGCATGAACCGTCTAGTTAGTAGGCTTATGTTTCTTCGGTCGCCAGGTCGATGACGATCGATTAACGTGCTTGTGTCTTCTATGACAGCTAAAACTGATGTGCACTCTCACGAGCGTTTTCTAGTGATGCGTTTATTCTTGTCATTGCGCGTCGAAATGTTGAGCCAATAAAACGTAGGGCCATGCGTCTGTGTGCAAATGTAAGGAGATGGAGGCGGCGACAGTCCAAGAGTTATGAAGGTACAGTATGATCTAATGGAAGAAAACGTCTGCTTCGCCGACCCGTGGACACAGGATAACCACGAAGCGGTCGAACCAGTGGCGCCAGCTGACATGGAGCTGTCAGCCAGAGATCAATATCTCAAACAGGCAACTCTTTCAACTGCACACACTCACTGCCGGTGTTCTATCATAAAACCCTTCCGGGATTGGGAAAAAACTTCCCGAATTATTTGTAAGGAAAAATATCTTTCGAGGAAAAAGTCCCGGAGGATTTGTAGGCCTAAAGGCAAAAGTTTCTCAGGATGACACATTTGCTATGCATAGGTTTTCTCCTACTCTATCCTCGGTCGTGATTCGCCTTTTTCGTTATAAATATATCGGCCCTTTCGCTTTTCCACGACGAAGTGAACAAATGGGACAGACACCCATCGGCTTTTAGAACCAGGGTGCCTTCGCATATTTCATGAAAAAATGTTAGGAAATGCGAAAAAAAGCGTTTTGAACACGCTCAAATCAACGTAATAGCATGTTTTTTTTATAATCTTTTCAACTTTTAACTTTTTACATTGTTACAATTTTATGCAAATTTTTATCTAAATATAAGGGAAAGTGTGTGTAAATGTATGCAGGGTTTGCAATGGCTGGATGATCCTAGCCTGAAAGTATCGCAGACGATTAACAAAGAGAATGTCATCTTCCTGGAAGTGCTGCGTCAAACATCTTGCCTGAAACGGGCAATCTTCAAGGCCAACTTGGAAACAGATAGAGGAAATAAAGTCGGTTTACAGACACAAATCATCTATTTAGTATAACTTGCTGGTCAGCGTGTGCATAGATTTTTGTTTAAATTTAACATGCTGGACAATATATTATGTAAGGTGTGCCAGCTATAGGGCATAGTGTAATGTTTATTAGGCTTATTTGAGACTGTGGTAACTATTTACAGTATGTGTATTTGTTATCAGTATGCATTACTGTTTTTTTTGTTTGTTCCTTTTTTGTGATGCTATCGAATTTTTCGATGAATAAAGTTGATTATTACTGTTACTATGCGGCGGTCCTAATTAGTCGCATTATGGCTTTGCCTCACCGTCGGCTGGTCTGACTGCCCCGTACGGCAATCAAAAAGTTGTCCGCTCTACCAGTCCTGTGGAATTACTATAGCTTTTGTCAGAACCATGATAAGAAGATAAAAGTAAAAAATAACATGTGTACTTGTATTTATTGGACGTAACATTTTTGTGTTCTCCTGCTATTGCATGCAAATATAAAATGAGTGACAAATGTGCATACAATTTGCATGTGCCAATTACAATCCAAGTGGCAACTTGTACGCGTGTTCTGGGACATGATGCTCCATCATTTGTACATGTACATCGAACTGTTTTCGTTGTTGAACGACGGAATATTCGCAAAAAGTTTCGACAGACGTTTTGTGTTTGACACTTGACGTCACACGTCTCAGCTCGTGCTTATAGCTCTAGTCACGGTTAAAGCCTACTACACGCTCGTGTTCATCGATAATTGTGCAGTTTTCGTATGTAAAATTGAGTGCAGTTCTTTATGGTGGCACGCCGCCGTGTAAAGAGACTCGCGCCAACATTTGTCATCTCCAGCGACTCCGCACGCACCAGACGTTCCGACAACCAGTGTCTCGGCATCTTACGGTAGATCAAGTTCTTTCCCCATAAATATCCACGACAAGGTGAACGTAGTGAATACTGGCGGATATAATGTTTTTGCTTTTTTCTGTCTGTGCGCGCGTGTGTGTGTCTGTGCACATCAGTGACTCAGCATGCATGATGTCATTGGTATTGTGACGTCACGCCAAGGGTCAGCTTATTTGCGATGGGCTACCCTTGACAGACCTCTGTTGCCATGGCAACGAAATTTGAGACAAAATGGCCTATAGTTCGACTTGTATTAGAGATATTTCGGATATCTTTGTGTAGTAGTTGGCCTAGTAGTAGTAATGTTTTAATTACTTTACTTGGCGGAGATTATGCACTCTAAAGAGCACCTTTTAGTTTATTGTTGTATCTATCATGTCCACGTTTATTTCTGTTGCGTATTTTGAATTCCAAAGTATTGTCATTTCTTGGAAGTTGGCAAATTGCTGTTCAGACCTAACGATTAAATAGCGTTAACCTACATCATTTAAAATCGGTTGTTATTTTATTTTTTCACCAACAGTTCGATTTTTATGTAATTCGTGCAAATTATTGTCAGCTTCACGCTGACCGTTCAGTGGCCATAAAAAGTAAAAACGTTTAAGCACATACAAGTACGTTTAATACAGCTGTTACCGTACACAGAAGCAGAACATGTTGACCCAGAGAATGTGAGTTACGCAGTGCGTTGATGTTTTGCTAGCTGCGAAACTTTCGGTACGTTCCGTGCGACACTGCACGACAACGGCGTCAGTCCTTGCAAGTACAGAGCCGGAACGTTCGAAGTCGACAGCCTCAGACGAGAACTAGCCGCTGTCATCGTAAGAATCAGACTTATACTGTTCTGACACGCAACAGATGAAACAATGTAGCATGCACGCTATTCGACACACTTTTAACGTAGGTGTCTGTCTGTTTAAGCGTGTTCAATACTTAGTTTAGTTGTTGTTCTTGCGTTTTCACGTAAATCCTTTGCTCCAGTGTTGTATGTCGTTCTGCACTGATGCACGTTTGTTGCGTTTTCAATAAACAGTCAGTGTTATGTAGTGTGTACACGAGGCGATCGTCAACGCGACAATCGCCGCGATCAGTTGCCAGTATAGTGACTACACGAGGCGACTGTCGCAACGACGATCGCCGCGACGATCGCCGCAATCGAACAGGCGATCGTTCAATCTCAAGCAACCTGTTTGCGGATCGTCGCCGCTGTGCAAATTATATCAATCAAAAATAAGTTTGATTTCTAAGGCATGGACGGCCATAATAATGTACGGTTTATTGCCAGTGGCTCGACTGGCATGAAAAGGAAAATTACCAGGTCGCAGGAGCTTCAAAACAGTACGACATAGTGTAAGTCATGGCCAAAATTTGTTGACCTTATTGGTGGCTTGGTGGTATAGTAGTTAAGGCGATTGGACTTTACACGGTGTTTCATAAAAAGGATCCCCTTTGGTTTTTTTCATAATTTACTCAAATGATGATCAATTTACATGAAATTTTTACATGCGCAGCCTCAAAAAAATGTGCAAAGCGATCGTATTTACGTGTCTGTGGGATAGTTGGTCTTTCACATGTTGGAGCAAGACAGTGCACTAGGACACCGAGCTTGCAAGATGGTTGAGTTTTTGGATCGCGAGACGCCTGATTTTATGTCCCCATGTTCCTCAGTGCTGACACGATAAGCATTTTTCATTAGCGAACCAGATTAAGTTCACCATCAAAGCAGGGTAGCAACTACAGCACCAGTTGAGACAACCAAGCTTGTACTCACGACGCATTATGAAGTCAGCATTACGTCACAACTAACAAAAAATATTTAATCAACTGCCATATTTTGTTTAAATATTTTGAATTAGTATTTCATCAGCTACAACTGGTAAAAATTTCATGTAAATTGATTATCATTTGAGTGTATAATGAAAAAAACAAAAAGGGGATCTCTTTATGATACACCGTGTAGATCAAAAGGTTGTTGGTTCGACTCTCGGACGGATCGCTATCAAGTGATTACTACCTGGATATGTGACTGCCTGCTGGCAGGTTAAATCATCCCGCTATATAACCAGCCAGCAAATCAACTCAACCTTATATCTCTCCGTGTTAGGTAGGCTAAATCGAGTACCGAATAATGTGAATATTGCGAATCGCTGCTTTTTATACTAATTGTTTTATAGGCGATGAACGTTCTTTTAATTTACGGTTATTAGCTAACAAACCTATTACGATACTCGATTTGTTTGTCTGTTTTTAGTGTTTTTAACCATAAATCCGCTCATTTGTTCTGTCTGTAACGATAGTTTTTGAAAGTAAGTTTCGTCAAAATTGTTTTTAGCTTTCGGACAAACTATGAGACGTTTCCGCTTGCATGCTTTTAAATTTATTATGTATCTTGTGCTTGCGTTGTTGAAAATTGCGCCTGTCAACTTTACATTAAACGAATATATGATATGATATGACCGACCTGCTTGGCTGGTTGGCGTTGAGGCGGCCGCGTTCGTCAGAGATTCAATATACGGCACACCAGCAAGTAGGTACGGCTGATGATGTCGTGTTGCTGTGATGTGTACGCGCAGATCAAGAAGGATGCAGACAGCAGTGGACCGCGTTCCATCACGGTCATTCTGCCGGGAATTGACGACAATGACGAACCATTTCCCTATCGACCGCTTAACGTAATAGCAACACCTGCAGTCCTTACGTTAAATAGGACTAGGACTATTACAATTAGGACTAGGCCTGGACTAGTAAGCCTACTCGTACTGTTATGCTCATTGTTTACGGTTTTTATTCGCTTAATTGTTTCCCTAGTATCAGTTGTCTTTCATTTCTTCTTTTTACTTTTTTATTTTATTCCTCTATCTCTCCCATAACCGTGTGTTACTACATTTTTGTATTTGCATAACAGTACATTTCGGTTTTTCTTATTTTATTTCTATTAAAACAGTTTTAGTTTTTGACGCGCTACAGATATGCTTTAGCCGTCTGTGGTACGGTTGTCGTCTGTCTGTCGTTGCCTGTCAGTCTGTAACAGATGTATTGTGGCTAAACGATGCGACATAAAGCCAAGGTTGCTATTGATCACTAATAAAAAATCGCATACGTTCTTTAAAATCAGATGACAATCATCGACCTTTGATGAACTTGAAGGTCAGTACTGAAACAGGAACTCTGTAGGCTGTAGCGCATCTCTCCTAGCGACAGCTGGGTTTTCTTGTTTTTTAGTTTTTGTGGTGGATTAAACTGGCAGCTTGCCTTTCAGTATTCGTGGCAAATTATTTATCATACCATATCATATTACGTCGGATTTTGGGTAAACGGACAATTTTTGTGTCTCCACCTGCGACAGGTATGGGCGGACGCGCCATTATTGTGCGTCGTGCATTTAGCTGATATCTAAAATAAATGTACAAAACATCAGTTTGTACACTTGTTAGCGACGACATGCAATGACTGACATATCGAAAACCGCAAAAATTATAAAAAGATGATATCACTTACTATCATATTGTCTAGCTGTCTAACTGTCGAAATCTTATTTCAATCTGATGGTCATGCCATCATTGCTAAATACTTTTGGATAATGGATATGTATTTTTTATTTACGTGTAATTAAGCCTGAATATTTCCAAAAGAGAAAAAAATTATTGAAAAATATAGTTTTTTTTCTTTGGAGATATTAAGGCCGTAATTACACGCTAATAAAAAACTATTTATTGTCCAAAAGTATTTAGCACATGTTCGTGTTTTCTTTGGCCTAGCACGTAAACACGTCCAAACATCTACAAAAACATTTTCGAGAAAGGTTTAAAACGTTTTACCAAAATAGTGCACGACTTAAGGTGGTTTCGTGTAAAACGAAACAAAATTTATGGCCATTTTAAAACATTTCGATTACTTTTTGTTTCTTCATGTAATCGTGCAGTGCTTTATACGACTAAGTTTTGCTCGCGTTGAACGCTGTGTGTTGGTAGAAATCCGAAGGTCTTCTAGCGCGCTATATCCGAAATGAAACGGGCAACATGATCATTCTGAACAACAAAAAACCGGACTGGGATAAGGGTAAGTAGTCACAGACCACGAACATACTAGGCACTTTGCAATGAAGCAGACAGAAGGGATTTAGGGGTTCCCCATTATATGTAACCAAAAATTGATGTACAAAATTTGTAGCACGTCGTTTTATAAGCTTAATAACTGCGGAAAAATGCTCATAAAATACAGAGGATTGTTGGTAGATTACTCAGCAACAGATTTCCTACCAAACGTAGAGCATACATCTCGAACGTTTTATATCTGAAAATTGACCGCCGATCAACGAACAATTTAGAAAGTATGCCATTGTGAATTAATTTATGGAACAACCCTCGTGATATGAATTCTAGTCGTTACTAGAAAATGGTAACAAGGATGTGGCTTGTCGTAATAATAATAATAATAATAATAATAATAAGCCAGCCGGATTATTCCGGTCGGATGGGAAACGTCCAGATGGGGTCTCATTGG
>Ga0209367_1004726_pt1 | contig 18878 bp, 10 predicted proteins | sample WorMetLIZISLAND2_FD_187412 | JGI IMG/M metagenome (GOLD analysis project Ga0209367, IMG submission 187412) | Marine gutless worms symbiont microbial communities from Max Planck institute for Marine Microbiology, Germany - Olavius geniculatus... ... | reverse complement strand
CCCACCACTTTTGCGGGATGTACCACGCAGGGGGTACAACCCAATTTACGTTGTACACCTGCGGGGTACTACAGCCGGCCGCTAAAGTTACGCAATTCACATTCGACTTTAGCACTTGGAAATTCTGCTTCCTGTTCCTGTACAGTTTGCTACTTGTCATGCAGTCTAGGAAGCTAGGATCTTGAATTTTGCACTGCTGGAGAACCCGATAAGCACCAAGGTAAAATTTTGTTGCTTATTTATTTCCAAAAAGAACAACGTCAGAAAACATCTCTTGTTCTTTGCTGCCTGTTCAATCAGTACACAAACACAGTTGTCACTTACATTACACAGCATGACTAAAATTATTTTCGTCGACTATGACTAAAATTATAACACTGGCTAAAAAAACACTGGTAATGACTCACTGCCAGTGTTATTTAGCCAGTGTTTTAATCTTAGTCACACTAGTGACTCGCACGGAAAACGTAAGTCGTAGACTAGCAAAATTACAATACTAGTGTAAGCTTACAAAACTACACATGACGACATCATCAGTCATCACTATCACTTTTACAAAACTTTTTTCGCTCTTCTTGAGAATCATTATCCCATTCCTATGAGCAAATTTAGTACAAAGATAATCATTTTTGTACCTCCCAGGTAGTCTTAAGGTGGGGGGTCCAAAAATTTTTTTCGCTCGCTCCGCTCGCGAAATTGTCCCTCCCACCTTTAAAACCGTGGCGCCGCCCCTGGTTGTACGTAGTTTTTGATCGTAGGCATAGTACGATATTTGTTTTAGATTAAAATGTAGCTTCATTTTGGAGTTGGACAGACACGCATAGACGGGTAATCGCAAAAGCAAAACTATTTACAGTATTTAGATACAGTTCGAAAATAGGCCTATGTTTTACGTAGTTGTTAGCTACAATGGTGCAATATAATAATAAAACACAAAATTCGAAAAACTGGCATTGGAGAATTTGAAACCGTCTACGTACGGTATTAATGTGCATGCATAGGCATACTGTGTGCTTTGCATTGATCGACCTGTGTAGGCCTATTTTGCATTTGGGTTATTAAACCAGTCATTAAATCAAGGAGAGGCTTCTGCTAATTCTTGGCAAGGTAACATACCCGTAGCAAATAACTGTCACCCTGTCAGATTAATTGTTGCACGCCGTGACGCCACGAGTGCGCCAAAAAATTTTTCCTATTTTGAAACACTTACTTTATTTTGGGCATAGAAGCGTTTTAATTATAGAAACGTTCTAAAACGCAACAGTGAAACTTATTTGATGTCACTCAAATTAAAGCTATACAAAACAACAGAAGACGAACAGCCGCATAAAATGACGTACTCACAACATGAGCGTAAATCGGCGCTTCTTGAATTAGGCCTAATGCTTACCGCAGACGATATTCAAAATGTCTTTTCTGGCTTGAATCACCAGTGAAATTCCTATATAGGCCTATCTCTATCGACATCTTCGAAGATTTACAACTGTGTTCAACTTCACACAGAGTGCATATGCATGATGGCGATAACAGTGGACTTAAAAAATAACTGAAGCTCGGTCAGCTCACTCAGCTGAGTCGGTTACGAAAAGTTTTAGCTGACTGTACTAATTAATGGTCGCGCTTATAAACGATGTGTCGTTCGTCAGCTGTAGATTATCTGTCTATGAGCTTTTGTTAAATTAATTGCTGACTTCTGTTAGCCTTATTAGCTATAGCTGAGTCAAATAAAGTACAACACTCGCAAGGGTCAGGCCTGGACAGTAATGAACAAACTTTCATTATTGGAAGGCATCACGTACAGCTTAGACGCGTGAGCTCAAACCACGTACAGTTAAATCCACACTTCTCTACGGTATGCTGGACTCTTAACAGCTGCACAAGAACGCTCACTCGATGGGAAATATACTCGACTGCTCCGCAAAGCTCTTAACATTTCATATAACGGCCATGTTCCGAACGTTAATCTGTGTGGATCCTTGCCATATAGCCTAATTTTAGTCTACATTTAAACTATATATGTTTTAAATTTTACATTTAAATTATATTCTGATAGAAATTAGGTGGTGTATTAAATAAGCAGCTAAACTTATTAGATTATAACACCGAGTGGGTTAGCCAAGCCAATTAATCGTAACGTATTAAGTTACTTGTAACTTATCGATTTCGAAATTGAAATTGTGATATCAACCCATACCCACGATTATTTGTTACGACCGGAAGTAGTTTTTCCAAGAAGTAAACAGAAATGTTGTAGATATTTTTATATTTGCAGTGTTCTTTTGTGTCGTTTATACTGATAGAAAGTATGGCTGCAGATAACGACTGTGTTGAGAAAAGCATTTCCAGCGAGGAAAGCTTGTCTGAGTCAGATTCAGCGGAGTCTGTGAACCCGTTGTATAACTTAGCAACTTCCCAGTCTGACCATTCGTCACTGGGGCGTGGCCTCACGGCTGCAACAGGGGGCCAGGCCGGGAATGAGGACAGCCTAGCCAGTAGGTTCGCAACGAATACACAGCCTGATGATACAGCGTCCGCTGTCCGACTCAGTGACGCCAACAAAACGGGGTTCCCTTCCAGTGGCAGTCTGCCGTCTATGACAACACTTCAGATCTCCCGGCCATCACAGTCGTCTGTAGCGAGTGAAGAACAGCAGGCGGCTACAGTGAAACTGGAGGCGCCACCAGCAGTCCCCGTCCGTCTTGTGCGTGCACCGTCGTCTGCCAAACCCGCTACAAATGTACCACAAGTCGACTGCCCGGAAAAAATAGTAAGCAGAAATGAAAAGTGTGCCATAGAATCCAACATACCAGTGCTGATATGAAGCCCATCTCCAACCATAGTTTTGTCAGTTATTTAACCTTGCTGGGTATTTCGAATGCAAAAGCAACCTAAGGGACAAGTGTATAATTTTTATGCAGTAGTGTGAGATCATGTACCAATATTTATCAATGGTGTGTTCGATTCTCTGACATTGTCACAAAGGGATTATTGCTATGTTGAAACAGTTTAGATGTAGTCTACATGATCTTTAGAGAAATACAAAAACCAGAATTTTATTCTTTGATAGAACTGTGCTTACATTATAAAATTTGTAGAGACTAGTACAAGGTTTCTCAGACAGTTAAAGAAAAACGATCACGAAAATTTGAGTTTTTGGAATAAATGACATACGAGTAACATATAAACAAGATAAACTTTATGGCGAACCAATTTTGAGCAAATTTTGACTGATTGTCGCAAAAAGTGAACTTTAATCATTTTTACAGTTCGACACAAAACAAACTGTTTGACACACTAGCACTGTTGCTTGGCACCAATGACGTCATCGGTGCCACAAGCAGCCGAAAATAACAGGCGAATAGGATTTTGATCAATTTAGATCAGATTTTGATCGAATATTATGCCAGGGTGCTACGAAACGGGATGTTCCAGTCACCAGGGCACTCTGGGAATCACGCTGCACTGTCCGCCAAAATATTAAAAGCTGCGGATTGTCTGCAGGGTTGGATAATGCGATGAAGAGAAAGTGTGGAGAACATACATTGAATGATATTTTACTACTTAATGGGTGGAGAATATGGATATGTGTTCTGTACTTCATCTCATTTAATGCACTTATGTTGAAGAGATGCTGGAATCAACTTAATTAGAATTTGCAGTGTTCTGCAGTGACTTTACTGTGTTCTGTTTTTTTATGTGTCCAGGTTATATGTTTGGATATTTCAAAAGAAATGGAGAAAAAGTCCTTTATGTTAAAGCAAGGGTAATTATGTACTATGTAGCTGCATAATCTAGTCTTGCTGCTTTGTAAAATGCAGACTAATTTACAGGAATGGTTGTAATTACAAGGTGCAATAATTTGTGTATGACAGTATAATCATTTTCAGCAAACTTTTCGGAATAATTTCTGTTCAAATGTTGCTATGATGGACAACTTGTATTAGAGGAAGTTGGTAAAATTTCTTGTTTCTGTTCATAGACATGTTTTTTTCCAATGTGTATCGTTTTTTTGATCCACTGGTCCATTCCTTGCATCTGTGACAAACTGTTTGCCATGGCCACATCTTAGGATCAGAAATCATTCCAAAGAAGGCAACAGTGATTGCCAGAATGTCATCAAATGAGCTTACTACTTAGTGTATTTATTTGTTTGTATTATTTGTTTGTGTTCAATCCAGGGATAAGAAGACACCACTGGATTTGGTGATACGAGCTCTGAACATCTTTTTGCAGACGAAACTGGTGTTAAACATGCATCATGAATTTGCTTTGATGTTCCTTGACAACTGCGCCAAATGGGTTAGTGCCAGTCTCAGTTGTGTGAATATGTTTTTGACATCTTCCAAACATTTGGGTACATTGTAAGTTTTTCTGAATAGGACTATCGTGATTAGTTCTTTAAAAATTAATGATCTTCAGTTAAAACTAGTAGTGATTATTGGGAAAAAGTGCAGTTTTAGATAAGTTGTTCACTTACAGGTAACAGCTGTCACATTGTCACAAATGCACTAAGACAATGAATGATAGATCTGCATTATCATTATTAGGGTCTACGTCTACGTGTTTGTTTGATCCCATCGCATTCTCCAGAAAAAGTGATTATTGCTTATCACAACCTTGTCATTGTATTTATTATTGACATGAATTTTATTGAAATTTAATGATTACGATCTTATAATTGTTAAAAAAATTTCAGTATTAGTAATTTTGATCAGTTCTTAATATCCACAGCTCTTTTAACATTAGTGTGTTGCTGTCAGGTGTGTGATTTCACGAACGATCCAAAACGCATCATGACGTTTCTCCGTGAAATGAAGAACTGTGTTGATGTTGAGCAGTACTGCGACTTGTCCACAGTGTTCAATGAAATGTAAGATTCATCGTTTCACTAATATCACTGTACCTCGGCAGTATGACATGCAGTTCACTCTGTGTGTTCAAGTGTTGTGTCTTGTACAGGTTGCACAATTATTGCAGCTTTTGCTGCCTTAAGAGTTTAGTTTAAACAACAGATTTTTGGACAGTTAATCCAGATTAAACCAAGTGTCTGAAAGCAAAGTTCTAGTAATAGTAGGAGCAGGAATTTCTGCAGTTACACGCTTTTTAAGCCCAAGCAATCATGCCAAGGCAGTATATAAAGAAATACAACAGCATAGTCTGCTTGAAAAATATATCACAGCTGTCCTTTAGTGTGTCTCATGAAGGAAGTGGTAGCAATCTGGATTTCATTTTGGTTCTTATCTAGGATTCTTTGCCATTGTCAGATAGGGCATAAACTGAGATTGCACTGCATTCACCAGGTGGCTGCACCATTTTAAGCACAGGTTTGTGAGCTCTGGTCCTTTTACACCATGTCCCTGATAAATCAGGGCTAAGTACTTTTTTGTGATAACTTTGTCAAATCTGGACCATTTGTTGTAATTATTTCACTACTTATCTGGGACACAGTGTACTTTTCGGCATCTTATTACCGGTATATGGATCTTATACATCTGCGAGGCTGCGATTTTTCGTCAAGAGCGGAGCTGGTTGAGTTTATCGGTTTTGCCAAAAAAACCCAGGTTTTTTACAAAGCCCATCCCGGTGGGTTTTCTTGGGTATTGGGTTGTTGTGCTTTTTTAGGTATTTGCAAAAAAAGACCCGACCTGGGTTTTGGGATTTCATTTGGTTGATTCATACGAGTTTCAGTTTGCTCCCATCAGCAATATATACCAATATTTGCAAATTTGTAAGTTTAAATGTTTCAAAAAAACTTAGCCGTGATTAAATATTTTATTATTCGTGGAACAAGAAACTGAAATTGGATTAAGTTTGGGGTGGGTTTTGGGCAGGTTTACCCAAAACTACCATAGTATTTTTGGTATGTGCCCAGCTGTCTCAACCCTGTGATTGATTGACTGACGGTAAGTTCAGAGTCAGAAATGCCACCGTCCTGTGTTTTGTATGAACTGTTTAACAGTGCCTGCCACGTCTTGCCACCCGATGTACATTCAGAAGTGTCGCCACCATATCTCGTACGAGTTCTTCTGATCTATGGCCGATCCTACTGTGAACCATATTTCACTGCTTCAGAGGTACGTTGACTGTCATGTCCATGTCTCATGTCAAGGTTATTTGAGCATTTGAGTGGAAAGTTAAAATATTACTGTTTGCAGACTTGGTAAACTTTTAATTTGTTGTTAGTAATTTGATCCTGTCTTTTTGTCCTGTGAGAGAAATTGTTGTGGTCTACGCAGTAACAGTTTTAATGAATCGAAAAAAAACTGCTCTTTATTATCTGTTGCAACAAATGGCTGGATTAAAAAATGCACTAGGTGCAGGCAGAAGTGCATCAAATACTACTTTGCTGTTACATACAGACGTGGTAGGTTTTAGCACGGTAACTATATGTTTACAGGAAGATTTCTATGAATTTTGGTTTGCACCAGGACAACTCTGCGACTACGTTGCACTGGTAATCAACGAGTACTAATCGATGAATTGTGCGATCTTCAGTTTGTTTGTGCTGCTGTACACATTTTAAATGCAATGCATTCATGTGCGTGCATGCAGGATACTGTTATTTATGTTTGCAGGAGATGCAAGCATTGCAGAAGTCCGATTATTTCTGTGTGGATGCTTTGTACTTGCACGAACCAGCCAGCGACGATAACAGATGCAAAGTCAGTTACGCTTTTTGTTTTTTTTTGTTAACAAGGTTACCGTTAAAGGCCTTAACAATGGCTAGAATCCTAGCAATTGTCATAGCTTTTAAAGTTCGTTTTTAAGCTAACCTTAAATGCCGAGAAGTTTGCTGGATCTACAGTTATCTGACAGTGAGTTGCAGATGGAACCTTGAACCAGAAATGCTGAAGGCTTTCACCCATAGCACTAGCTGTACATGCTGACCTTGACTACACTTTGATGCTGTTTGTAGAATGGTGGGAAGGTAATCTGCCCTGGAAAATGTCCACCAACCTTCAGTAACTCTGGGACATCTTAGCGATAACTGCCAGTTAAACAAAAAGAAGCCAACAGCGGTAGTAAAATTTCATTTTTCTCACATTTTAATTATTTTCTGGTATTTATAGCAGTGTGTATTCATTCTGCTGTTGTAGTCGATATTTCAGCAGCTGTGCAGCCTGGATGCGAAAGGAAACTCGTACATTCTGGAGGCGAGCAAAAACCCGACCAAAGTGTTTGACTGTACGGCCCAGCTGCTGGCACATGCATTGCTGCGACCTCTTCAGCATCAACTGAACTATGCCTTATGTGCAAACAGTTCACCAGACACATAGTCACTAGATGTGGGTTTAGCCAGAGCTCGAAGTGTGACGGTATGGACTGGCATGGCATACCAGCACTTCTTTTCTGAGAAGACGTACTCGAATGCTTTGCAAGCAGTTTTGTGAGATTTCTGCAAGTGGTTGCTGATGTCTGCATTGATCAGTGACCAAATTAGCTTGTTCATTTAGCAACCATTTTGGTTCCAATTCGGTTTTATGCTTTAAAGTGCACTTAATTTGTTTAGCTGATTTTAAGGCTAACATGCACGAAATTCAATTTTGACTCATTGGCGGAGCTTATGCACTCCCGCAGCCCCCTGGCCGGATTTCAGGGGTGTTACTTTCAAGGGAACGAAGGGGAAAGAAGTGGAAGGAAAGAAGGACAGGAGGGAAGCACACAGGAGAAGTTGATGAGGGAAGGAAGGGAGAGAAAAGCAGTGTAGGGAAGGTAAAGGCTATGGAGGAAGGGATGGCTACCATACCGTTACTTATTTTTTCCCACTTCGAGCATTGGATTTAGGCAAGTTACCGGAGTACGCAGAGGTCATTGTGCAGCAGTCGTTAGTCATTGGTGTCATCAGTCTGCAGCACGTGTTAAGACCAGAGTGGCGGTGTACGTTTTAATTACGTATGTTTTAATTACATAAATTTACTAGTAAACTGGACTGTTGACTCTGTAGTAAGACAAGTTTTACTGCACACAATTCAAGCAGCTGTGATCTAGCAGGCCAGCCTGTCTTTCTTATTTTTGTCCACTTTTTGTGGTTTAGTAATGATCAGAGGTGATGAAATCAATTGTTAAATGATTCGTCATGAAGAAGTGTTAATGACTAGTTGAAAACATACGTTCTTAGAGAAAGATGCCAGTTTTTAGTTGAAATCTGTTTTTAGTTAATCACTTTTTGAAAAGTTTATTATTACATTTTTTTATCATTACCAGGTTTAGTAATAATACTGTTAGAATGTTTTATTTTGCAGGGTAAACTAGCAATGCCGATTATCTGAGTGTACTACTGGTTGCTGATTACTTTTTATACAAGCGATTTTGCCTATAGCTGCAGTCACGTATTTCTCCATATCGTGGTCTGTCGTCTGTGTGTTACATTCTAGCATCCTGTTTAAATGGATTTAAATGCAGTTTGCCAGCTATGCTTGTGAGGTCTATTGACAAATTGCGTTAGATAGGGTCCCTGACTTTGTTCAGCATTGCTGAGAAATGCTGGTTGCCAAAAATTACAATATGTGTTTGAATCTGTTAAAAGTTATATAATACTTGGTATAATACTTGGTATTATATATAGAATGTTTTTGACGATGACGCAATTATGTCAACTACCAGTGATAGGTTAATGAACGAGTTACACCTAGTAACGTGTAGTCAAAGGATGATTCATGCCAAAGATTACGAAAGTAATTATGTCTATATCTGTTTAAGCCTAGCATAACAATATCACCCTTTTTCTCGATGTTACTTACTGACAATCATAACTCTTCATGGTTTTGATGGAGCTAAAATTTCATTACGTCATTTTTTCAACACAACACATGCATGACCAATAGCTGCCATGTTATGCTGTGTGTATGTATGGCATGCACTTATTTAGAAATTAACGCATGTAATATGCTACTGTCATGGCCACAGCATGTTATAGGCCTAGCACAATTAATGGCTAGAGGCTGTCATCGTCGCAGTCTAAGGAAGTATGCATGTCGGCACTCAGTTGAGTTTGCTGGCAGGTATTTGTCATAGAAGTCCAACACAAGCTCCTCGGCTTTGAAGCCGAACTTCTGATACAGCAGCATTGCCGGATTGCTGGCCGAAACGTGCAGGGTTACATCCTTGCCCATACATGTCTACAAAATAACCACACATATACCACCGAGAAATTAGTTAAGCACAGTTTCCACTCATCACAGCGAACGCAACAGTAACATGGATTCATTTGCAGTGAATGCAATGCAAGAAAACTATGCAGCAACAAATGCAGCCATCACAATGGCTAAAGCACAAGGATAGAAGCAGTCGTTGCATCACTTCAGTTGCGTTGCATACGTTGCATTGGATAGTAACCACAGTTATACAGAAAACAATGGCAGTGAAAGCATGGACTGCACAGATGAGTATTTTATCTTACCGTATCCATCTTTGAAGTATTGTGCATGAGTAATATCACATTCTGCCTGGCATATATTGCACTGTTATTGCAAGCCATACAGATTTCCTTGCAGGCATTTGCGAAAACTACTGTGCTAGTAATTGGCTAAAACATCTTAGTACGTCCATCAGTTTTAGCAGAGACTGTGACAGACGGACAAACCATGCTAGATTGACATCTGCCACAATAGCCAGCATCGCTAGTGTTATCGTAAGAGGGTAATCAGTCATCCAGGGTTTAAAAAACCAAACTTGTTAGGTTAATTGCATATTACTGTTTTTTTCTAGTTAAACCGGGTTTTTAAAAGGCCCAAAACTTGACGGGTTTTGGAGTCCGCATCAAGTAAATATCCAAAAATTTGTGCAAATTCCTGACTCAAAATATTGTATTACAGTTACATTTAAAAAAATTACTCATTATTTGTGAAATAATGAACTAAAATCTGATAAGTTTTGGGGTTGGCTTTTTGGTGGCTTTTAGGTGGGATTATGAATAAAATGCAGCACTCGGGTGTTTTGAATATATACCCAGGTGTATCAATGCTGCAGTCACCTGGATGAGATGATAGAGAAGAAAACTGCCAATGCCGGCTCGTCTCCACTCTGGGTGAGTGAATATGAAGGATATGTATGCCTCGTTGTACGCCACATCAGGCACCATGAACGCAAAGCCAACCACCAGCTTCCTGAGTTACACCACAATGACTTCTGATTAGCATACACTTGCAAGAAACCGGAAGCGATCAAAGATCCCAAACCTCCACTGAGAACAGTGCTGTCACCTGGCGCCAATGCAACGGATCCATTAGTTATTCCCCACCACTGCAAAAAATGTATCCAACAATTCCTCAAAAATCCTGGATATGGATAACTCTTGAGCTATCTTGGTCACTATCAAATGGCCAGACCCTGTCACAACTAACATCCATCATTCTCTGGTGGAGATAACAGACTACTACTGACTTCAGCGATTCTATGATGTGTTAAAGTGTTTTACTATTTCAGTGCAAATAAATCGGTATTGGTTACAAATAAAACAGTGTACGGACCTATAAAGAACGATTCCACTGAAGTCTGGATACTCAAGACACTCCGACACTACAAGCCACAATAAAACACACAGACATCGATGAGCAAAGCAGGCATAACAGCAATACTCATTTCACCATACTTGCACTTAATAAAGTATCATAAACACTATGAGGATAATTAAGTGGTATATATCACCACACGTTATTACTATTGTGACGATCAGACATATCGAGCGAATTCTGAATCCGCACTAATCTAGGACTTGAGGCTAGGGGCACGTGACTTGTTAGACGTTAGCTGGGAAGTCGAGAGTATGTTTATGTGTTGGTGAAAGTTTTTGCTGGACGTTGATTTTTCTGTTATTTTTTTTGTTTGATCTTGTACATATTTGTAAATAATAAAATGTCAGAAGACGACATAAAGACCTATTTCATCGGACACTGTCACAACCATAAAGAGCTTGCATCACACCAATTGCTGACAAATCTGCTTCAGCCATTTATCTTTTTCATTGTTTTGTCCATTAACTTGCTCGTTAATACTGTGCACTAAACCAGACTGAATCCATTTGTCGGTATTTAGAACAAATGTTAGTTTTTACGCGCGACAGCAGAATGCATCGCGTGCCTTAGCCATCGCCTAGGTGTCCGTCCGTCCGTCCGTCCGTCTGTCACACTTGTGATCTGTATCAAAACGGTGCAAGCTAGGGTCACGAAATCTTCACCTTATAGTGCCCCAAGGACTCTAGTTTATCCTGACAAAATTTCGTGCCCCTGTTCCCCTCGAATGAGGGCGTCAAAGAGAGGTACCCCTCATAAAAAGATGTTATTTTGCAGTTATTAGCTGTTCTACTGTGAAAAAGGTTGTAGATAGGTACATACATGTTGCTTATCATAACAAGCACTGGTCATGAGCTTTTTAATTTTATCAACATCGATGACCTTGAACGACCTTGAACCCCCAAAATTAAGAATTTTTGTGAATTTTTTGTGATTTTGGGTTGTGACACACATTTTAAGAGTAAATTGCACCGAAATGGCTAGAGATAGACCCAGACAACCTGCATATGAAATTTTCAGCATTCAATGTAGATTTTAGCGGTCCAAGTCACGACTCCCTAAGTTCAAGAAGGCCTGCACACGCAGGCGTCAAAGAGGGGTACCCCCCTAAAAAGTTGTTACTTTACTGATTTTGGCTTGTAGCGTAAAAAAGATTGCAGATAGGTACATACATGCTGCTTAGCATAACAAGCACTGGCGACGGGCTTTTTAGATTTATTAACATCAATGACCATGAATGACTGTGAACTCCCAAAAGGGGTTTTTAGTGAATTTTTTGGCTGAAGTGCAGATTTTAAGAGTGAATTGTGACAAAATGGCTGGAGATAGACCAAGACATCCTGGAATGAAATTTTTGGCATTAAACTCAGATTTTAGCAATTAAGTCTCAACCCTCTAGGTTTGAGGAGACCTGCGCAGGTAAGTATCAAAAAGGTGTACCTCTTAAAAGTGGTTATTTTACCGCTATTAGCTTGACTAGCATAAAACAGTGCAGATATGCACAGACCTGCTGCTTATCATAAGAAGCACTAGTGATGAGCTTTTGAATGGTGTCAACATCGATGACCTTTAATGACCTTGAATCTTGAACAATATGGGACTTTGGTGTTTTTTTGGAAATTTTCGGTTTCGGCACACATTTCAAGAATGAATTGCGCCGAAATGGCTGGAGATAAACCTGGACAAGCTGCATAGACCTATGAAATTTATAGCATAGAACGTCCGTTTTTAACAGTTTAAATTTCGACATCTTAAATTCAAGGTGTCTTCAGTACGGAGCCCTCAAATTTGTGTACTCTATCAAAATGCAGTATTACTTTATACCATGCTGTACACGATTGCCCAGGTGGCAGGACCACTGCTGTCGCACCTCACGTGACCTTTGCTCAAATTACTTGTTTTGTATGGTGACAGTCATACTGTGCAGTCTTACAGACTAGGTCTGTTGCAGGGGAACTCAGCCCCTTTGTGGCACTTTCAGCCAGCAAGTGAAAACCCAATTAAGCTAGCAGGCTGCAGCGTCGGCCAGATGATGGACTCTTTTAACAGCCAGCGCCTTCAACCGTGTCAGTATGCCAGTAGACCTGCTATCAGGGCAGAACTCGCCGTTTCCTTGCAGTGTCATTTAATAAAGTGTATCGTAAACACTGTGTGGATAACTGCATGTATGATTATACTGCCACACATTTGACACTTTCGAAAGCTTGCAGTACATCAAATCTGTTATCTCCAGAACTCGCCGTTTATTAGCAGTGGCTGTAACCATCGCTAGTACTCATTATCCCATGAAAGACTGGCCAGGCTGAGTTGCTATATTGGTGAATTGCTGCTATACTGACTGTCGATGCCAGGCCAGAAGTACTCTTGACATAGAGCGTTGACGGCCGGTATGTGATGAGGTCTCACGTAGCAGTAGTCAATAGGAGCCGACTGTTCCGGCTTCCAACCTGGATCATTTCTGAACCACAGCAATACAGACAGACGCCGAGTCGTGAACGATTTCTGACCATGTTTTGCAACTACCACGTAAGAATACGGGAGTTAGGTCCGACTTTTACTGGTTTACTAAACATGTTCAATGCAAATAAGACAGTAACAGAGCTTAAGAGGTGCAGTTTAACAATTAGCTACAATGAAGTGCAATCTAAACACCCCAAACGAAAATGTCTTCAACAGTCAGTTAAACTGTTCAAAGTTAATGTCAGTTTGTCTTAGATGAACTGAAAGGGTGTTCCACAGCGTACGACCTGCAGCAGCAAAACATCTGTCTCCATAGAAGATCCATGTGACGACACATGTCCTTCGGTTAGCAGAACGCAGTTGTCAACTTGCGATATTAAAACTTCTTTTGACATTTGTATACAGTTTGCATGATTTCAGATATAGTATGAAACAGATTCAAGTTTCATTTTGCTGAAACCGTGTATGCCATGGCCTACTTCTGCAAACCGCTGATTCAGGAAACGGACAACTGATTAAAAACTAGTAATTACCTCCGCCAAGGAGGTAATGTTTTTGCCGGAGTTTGTTTGTTTGTTTGTGTGTCAGAAAGATAACTCAGAAAGTTATGGACGGATCTTTCTGAAACTTTGAGGGAATGTCAGACATGGCATAAGCTACAAGTGATTAAATTTTGGGGGTGATCCGGCAGAAATCCTGGATTCTGGATCACTTTGAAATTTTCGTTACCATTGCGTTAAAGGGGGCATAAGCGAAACCGCTGGCAAAGCGAATATGGTGACGCCACCTGGCGAATAACAATGCCTTGGCGGAGGTACCTGCGGTCTATGACTGCTTTCTAGTTATTAATACGTGCATCGTGTAACTGTTCTCGTTATAAACAAAGTTTTCATTAACTAACAGCAGTTGATACCCAGTATGTATTGATGACTTAGATCCCCAGCTTGTATTTGACTCAGCTTCTGTCTGACAACCAGCTTGTATTAAAAGTTTAACTACAGTAAGAAGGAGTGTTCGATTTCCAGCAAGTAAACCACGAGCCGTTCTCAATGTAAACGCACCTGTGTGAATAGGCAACAATCTCTTGTAGAAGACGCAGCCTCAGCGGACGACTCTCATAATCACGACGAATAAACGGCTTCAGCGCTCTGTACACAATTATTTAAGACCTCAATTAGACCTTTAAAAATTTCTGCACTTCCGGTTGCCGTCTGCCACTAAAAACCTTGTGTCTGTAAAATTTTCTTACTGGACCCTCGATAACATTTTTGCAGTTTTTAGTTTGCTTTCAGAGTTTTGCTGAAAAAACTGCATGTTCTGTAATATTACATGACGTGTCATGATATCAAAATAAAGATTTTCTGCACCTAGTTCCTATTTCTTTCCCAGCTGCAACCCAGAAGTGCATGATATTTTAGGCCTTATATTCTGGACAAAACATCATTCTTTTGATGGTTGTATAACTCACCTACCCACTAGAGGCACTCAGAGGCCTGGCCTATGAAGAATCTTATGAACTTTCCAAAGTTTTTCAACATCAGTGGCAAATTCTTTGTGAATTGCACACAGTGTGTGATCCACAAACCAAAGACAGAACCATTGTTTATTGCTAAAGCTGGCATTTATGGGTCCCCTGCCCTACCAACCGCATCAAAGCACTAAAGGTATTGAAAGACTAACAGAACGAGACTATAGCTGTTGCTATGGGAAGCCGACTGCAAATGAAGCAAATAGACTTACCGCAGTTTCTTACTAATCTGCATAACTTCTAATATAATTAAAGTTGTCAATGCGTTAAATAATGCAATAATGTGTTAATAAATTAACGCGTTAAAAAATTAATGCACATGCGTAAATATACTTCATTTACTGAATTCTGTGAAGCAAAAGTTCCAATATTCCATTAAACTGCGGTTATATGACAACTGAATGAATTCAAGTAACTAAACTGTAGTTGCCGTTCCATCACTACTGTAAATAAATATTATTCAGATGACAGGTTAATAGATTTCTATGCTAGCGATGACGTTAGTTATTGTTGAGAAATGTGTTTTTGTTTTCTAACTTTCTATATTCTACAGGTGGGGCCCCCAAACCTCGCAGGGCCTGGGGTAACTTCCCCCCCTACTCTCCCTCTTGATGGGCCTGGGTGCATTAACAATGCGTTAATGCATTTTAAAAATTAACGCTATAACAGCTCCAAATATCATGTGTTGCGAGTAGAAGCCTGCTTGTGTCAGCTGGTGTTGTCAATTGCTATCTTGCTTCGGTGGTGAAGTTTATCGGGTTCACTGATGAAAAATGTTCATTGTACAAATCCACCTGTCCTACAAACTGCGCCAAACTGCTGCAGACAGCGATGTGGTTACTGCTGACAGCCTATATAGGAACTTGACTTTCAATTGTGTCCCTATATTTTCAGCCCCAGATTTTGCATTTTTGGATAAAAAAATTTTCGGACAAACGTTTTTCCGACAGCTAAAATTGCATTTGTCCCCTCCTCATCTGCCCTGACACGACGCCGGTGAATACAACTACATTTGTAATACTGTTGGTGCTTCGTGGGTTGCCTGACGTCTATTCATAGAAATGCTAACCTGTTAGTGTACGGACTGTGAATGACGTGCAATTGATCGACGTCGGTACTCCCAACGAGACGACTAAGGAACGACACAGGACGATCTGACTGCAACCGCACTGACGTATGCTGCTCAAAGCAAACACCAATCACTCAATCAATTAAACATACACAAATGAATGAATCGATGAACATTTATTTGTGTTGCAGCCAAAAAGCTGGATTACATCAATTCACATACAATGCAATATAATACGAATGTCACATAAAATGTCAGATAAAAATGCAGTTGACGATCACAACATAAAGCGCTGGATAAAAATGTTATTGAGGCCTGATGATAATTATTAACAGAAAAAACAGAATAAAAGATTTTCCGAATTTCTCAATTCGTGCAAAATAATGTTAAAAAGTTTGTGAATATCGAAACCGACTAACTACATCATTTGACGAGTGTCACGGGTTGGAATAAAATTTTAATTACAGAAATTATGAAAAGGCATGCTAAACTTATAACTATATCAATGAAAAGCAATAGTATCCAAACCAACAATGAAATAAACTAGAACGCACTGTTAATTGATGTAAAAATTTACCTGATATCTATCGAGGATCCTAACGTCAGCATTGTCATCGAAAAGTGCAGTCTCCTTTGTTATGTCTGCATTTGTCTGCATCAGTCGCTCTTCATGTTTCTGACACACATTTTACTAAAAGATTAAAGGGGTCAAAGAACGTGTCTATGGAAAACTCCATCTCAAAGCTACGGAGTTTCAAAGGTAAAGGTAAAGGTTGTCAATTTGTATAGCGCATCGTCGTGTACGACGTACACCTCTAATGCGCTTTTCGTCACTAACCAGAGCCGCCGATCGCACAGCCGCCGCGTGCAGCCTGCAAACACAGGCTGGCGCACTGGCCGGCCAGGCAGCCCAGTCAGCTGTACAAAAATCCCCACCTTCCGTAACCCACATAATGGATTACTACTCATTTAACCGACCCCAGAGGGACGGCAGGCTGAGTTGGCCTTGTTGGTTGACTGAGAGCGGACCCCGTACCCACAAAGTGGTCAAGCAGCCATCCATCAGTCTAGCGCAAGATAAGGAAAGTCCGCCGACCAGGACCGACGTTCTAACCACTATGCTATGCCACCAGCTGATCTGAGTGGCTGGTTATATACCGAGATGGCTTACCTCTCCACAGACAGACAGTCACCCATCCTATTAGTAAAAATCACCTGACTTTTGACTAAGTTCAATGCTCTAACCATTACACCTCCATTACGCCACAAAAGTTACGCTGATGCATCTGACATGCGAGGGTCAATTGATAAGTATAAGTTTACAAAATGGCACCATTCTGTTCATTCTTAAAATAGAAAAAATACGAAATATACGTTTTGTAGAAAATTTCATTCTGAATACAACTTGTGAGTTTTAAGAAAATGACGTCACTGTAATGTCATCGATAAACATTAAATATGGCAACGTTCGCACTGAAATTGTCCCATAATGAACAGCATGCCATTATTGTTTGTTTTGTGGGCAAAAAGACTTCAAATCCAAATCAAATTTACTCTGCGTGTATCCAGTGTATGATGACAAGTGTTTTACAAAGCCAACAGTAGGCCTACAAGTGTAAGAAAACGCTAGATGAGCAAAAATTTGCGTCAGATATTAAAGCGCAATCAGTCATTCGTCAGTGGCTGGGACAGCAGCCAGCATCGTTCTTTGCATTTAGAAGCTTGTTAACAGATAGAACAAATGTTTGAACAAACTTAGATGCTATGTTGAAACATTGATGTTTAATGTTTAAAAAGAGCTAAAATTAACTTATTAAGTTTATTCGTTTTTTCACTCCTATGCTGGTTGTCACTTGTGAGTTATGCTACATTACTGGTGGAGAAAATAATGCACAAACAGCCTGTGTTTTATTAACAGCTGATGTCACAATAATGACGTCAGAATCAAAAAAAATTTTCATGTATGTTCAGAATTAAATTCACAACAAAACGTATATTTCTGACTTTTCCTATTTTAAAAAAATAATGGAATGGTTCTCTTTTGTAAACTTATTTACGAACGACCCTCGTATAATGTAAGTCAAACATACAAGGCAACAAACTCTTGTCCTTATCAATGCTAGACTTCAATCGATTTTCAAATTTATTTCATCAATAATCTCAGCGGACAACCTACAGTAACCAAAACTAAAAAAAGCGAAGATGCTACATGCTACACAAAATATAAAATAAAATATAAAAAATACTGATTTTCAAACACTGCACTAGACAAAGCACAGCAAGCAACAGCAAACCAAGTGTGCACGAACTGACACAGATACTAAAAATAAACCACGTCTTAGGACAAAATGGACCTTGTTACGCCATTAAGTAACTCCAGCAAATCTGGACTAATATTGGTCTTAATTTTCTGTGCAAAGAAAAATGCAATAAATCATTCGATGTTTACTTATTTACACTGCAAATGTATGCTCCAGCAATTCCCGATTGTGATTTTTTGGGACCAGCCTAATATGGAGTCAACCTAGAAAAGTTGACTGGTTAAACAGATATCAAAAGTAACATTACAACATGACAACGTTACCAGATTTCTTTGACTAAAAACATAGACTGCAACTTATGAAGAATTACTTACCGGAGCTGTCTCACTGACATTCGTTGACCGACAATTCATGAATGAATCGAGATCAAACACAGGAATTCCACGCTCACGCTGTTCCTGCAAAGTCACATGGCAATTGCACATGCAGCCAATCGGATCAGCAGGTAACTTCCCAGACCAGAACACTTTCCACATAATCCTGGGCAGGGCCTTAGTCCTAAAAAAGAAGTAAAAAGATGCCTGTAAGTTCAGTCTTCATTACATTGTGTGTCTACTTTGGAGGTAAATTTTGCTGTAAAATTACTATAACGCAAATATGCTGAAAATTACTGCAAATTTCTCAGCTATGGACACTACTGTAAAATAAAATTACTACAACAGACAATGGAGAAACAGAGAACACATTTCTAGAACTGCAATAAACTGTTTGAAGCACAATTAAAGTGTCAAGTCTTCTTTTTACAGGCGTCGATGCGTATATCTTCTATTATTACTTATTCTGACAATGTACGAAATAAGTGAGCAAATAATTACTACTTTGTCAAATTTGACCGACTCCTGTAATACACTATTCGGTGCGAATAGTTCCTGCCAGCTAGGTCGACTCAGCCTTCTACCCTCCGTGGGATGGTAAAATGAGTAGTAACTCATTTACATGAGTTACGGAAGGTGGGGACCTTGGTACAGCTGACTGGGGTTGCCTAGCCG
>Ga0209367_1004725_pt1 | contig 18878 bp, 16 predicted proteins | sample WorMetLIZISLAND2_FD_187412 | JGI IMG/M metagenome (GOLD analysis project Ga0209367, IMG submission 187412) | Marine gutless worms symbiont microbial communities from Max Planck institute for Marine Microbiology, Germany - Olavius geniculatus... ... | reverse complement strand
GGGTAGAAGGCTGAGTCGACCTAGCTGGCAGGCTTCGCACCGAGATGGTTTACCTGCCCGCAGGCAGTCACCCATCGCAGTACTAACCGGGCCCGGCGTAGAGTAACTTCGTTTCAGCCGAAACGCGCTACCAACTACAACACGCCACCAACAAACTTTAAATGCTAGTTCTGAATGAGTGTCTCCATGACTGTTTCAAATTTTGCAAATATACATCAGGTATTAACGGTTTTACACTAACTAATCTGTAGGGAGCTGCTAATTTTGGGACACGGTGAATTTTCTGTGATTTTTTGCTCGATAAGTTAATGAGTCAATAAATAAATTACATTTTTGAGTGACCATTGCTACAGTAAACATACGATCTACAACCCTAACCAGGGAAGAGAACTCATTTGTATCAATTTACAAGCATCTAATTCAATTATCGTGAGCTGTAGAGAAAATAGGCAAGTTAACAAAGACATACCATCTTCGCCCGTACTAAGGTTTGCCCCTTCAATTACCAGAACCATAAGTCGACCGACTGTTGGCGTTCTTTTAGCTATAGCAGCAAAGCAAAACAACATCAACGTGACAATAATAGTAGTCATAATAATAGTAAAAAAACCACAAAATTCTATCAGATAACTATGAGACTACAGTCTGTGTGCTGCGTCATCATCATTTTTGCTTCACTTCCCCAAAAATAACAGCAACCACTTTGTTGAATTCTGCAGTTTTCAGTCTTCTGATTAATTAATTTATTAATTAATTTATTAATTAATTTATTAATTAGGCCGCCCGGAATGACAGTTCGGGAAGGCCTTATGTTTTACTGCTGTTTCTTTATTCTTCTTCTTTTTCATCGCAATATCTCCGAGGTTCCTCGGCCAATCTCCACGAAATTTTGCCACACATTTGGAGGCATGTTCAATTTATAAATGGTGGTCCAAAAGTTTGGTGGTCTGCCCCCAAAAAATGTTGGGGGCAAAAAACACGCTAAATTTGGCCCGATTTCGGACACCTTCCCACTTTGAGCGCGAATATCTCCGAAACGGATAAAGATGTTTAAAATCTGAAAACCTGGTGCACTACAGCGTTCCCTCCCGCGTTCAACGAAAGAAGTTCGGTGAACTTTGTTCACTAATTACGGAGATTTAGAAGTGCAATTATACCGACAAAATCGACTTTTTCGGAAGACCATATTTCGGCCCCTATGGGGTGCTGCGCCCTGAAATTTTTACATGCGCCACAGAATGGCCAAGTCTTGCTAGCCCATACCCCACAGGGATTGTGTATAACAATTTTTTTCAATGGGGGGTCAAAAATTGGCTTAAAATTTAGCGTATGAGCCACTAGAACTTTGGCGGTAAGGGGATTAGCCTAATGAAAATTTACCACGTGATGTGCTGCTGGATGGGGGTGTTAACCCATGTACAAAATTTCGACAGTGTGCAAGTTTTCGGACAACTTTCGACTTTGATCGCATATATCTCGAGAATGGATAAAAGGTAAACAGCGTTTACAACTACGATCAATCCCACATCAAAAGCAAAAAAAAATGGTAAACTTGTGTTCACAAACAAAAAAGTTCTGTTGTCTCATTTTGAACCACCCAAGTTAAACATTGCGTTTGTTATACATGAATTTGACAATGCAGTTGTGTTCGGGTCACGTGACTTTGCTGCGAACTAAAATTCAACCCCTTAGCAGTCCCCGATCAGACTTATGGCGCCGGGTGGCCTCACGTTGGGCTCTGCCCCATATTTTTAGTTTTGATTAATTTCTGGAGATTAGTTGATTAAAAATTTCTAATCGATTCCAGCCATCCAATTTTTGTCATTACTCTATGAAAAAATTTCTGATAACATCAAAAGTTCTGGACATTGAACCGGACATTTCCGATTAATTAATTTAAAAGCACAATAGAAGCATACAAAAATCAAGACAGCCGCATAGCAGCGCAGTTGTGTCGGGTCAATTCAATAAGTTAACAAAAAATTTGGGTCGGTATGATAAGTCATATCGTAGCATGAAACCACTGGTAGAGTAAGATTTCAGTACCAATGAAAATTATGCAGTAAATCCACAAACGCTGGTCATCACTCATAAACACATAAATCAAAAAATAAAGACAAAAGCCAAATCAAAACGACTGCACAGGTGAAAGAAGTAAGTAACGGTTACCGTGGTGAGCGCGTTCACGTTTTTTCTTTTCCGTTTCCAGGTAGTCCTTGGAAGCCGACTCAATCTTCCGCACCCACGTGTCTCTATCAACAACATCATGTAACTACATCATGTATTTACCACAACTACAACTATAACAACTACAACAACTACAAATACACCAACTAATGTTTCCGGGTAATCCTTGAAAGCTGAGTCCTCTATCTTCCACACCCATGTGTCCCAACTAACATCACGTAACTACAACAACAGCTACTAGAACAACTGCAACTATAACTACTACTGTTTCCAGGTAAGCAAATTTGTTCTGAAAATTTATTGTGCAATGTTTTCAAGCGACAAACACTTTGTCACAAGAGTGAAATCAATCTCAGCCAGTAGAAAATAGGCCCATGTTTGTTGCAAAATGGACATTTGATGAACTGTATTTTTTGTCATTATTATTATTTATTATTATTATTATTATTATTATTATTATTATTATTATCTATCGTTATTAGTTATGTTCCTTTCATGGCTGTCATTTGACGAATAAAGGTGTATATATAAATCTGTCAGCCGTGTCTCTATATCAACAACCCACATACACAAAAGTCAAGCAATTTTCGCCCTAAAAGTCAGGCCAAGTGAGAGGCCGACTTATACGCAAATCAAAAAAAAGATTCAGTCAACGAACGATGTGTCTGCTGCTGCTACTAACACTACTACCACTACTGCTACAGACCGTTCGTTGGTGGTTGGAGCACGCAAACTGTACAAATGCTCAATGTGATTCAGGTGGAAAATTGTTCCATCGGGATCTTCATCCGGGGATTTCCGCACCATCACTTCATTGAGAAATATCGGCTGCATCCATGCACGAAGTGACAACAAATTACTACGTAAGCAACAGAAATTCCTTCCGAAGCCATAAGGCATAACCCGTCCACCCCAAAGGTAAGGCAAAATAAGGAAGGCCATAACGCCCACACTCACAGGGCAATGCAAATCTCCGTTTTTTAGCCTTCAGTCAGACACCAGTTTACACTGTGAGACCTCAAATACGAGGCTAGTGTGCCTGTTTATGTCCTGGCTTTTGATGGCACTCATTGTGTCTACCCGTAGAGAAATGGCCCGATTAAGTTGATCCATTACCCACCCACTGACGGTGACCCATCCAAGTACTAACCGAGCCCGGCGTTGACTAACTTCGTTAATGAGGCCGATGATGTTACCGACTAAGCCGAACCATTATTGCTACAATGGCAGATAAAATTCTTAATAGCAAAGATATTAAGTCACTGAAACCAAAGTGGTCTCCAAGACAAAAATTTGGCCTCTGTCTTAACCATGAAACCATGGCCTCGGTCGTACTGCTTTAGCCTTATTAACTCCTCAAATTGTCTAGCTTACGATGTATTGTCACTTTTATAATTCTACATGGTTCTTGTCCATTTGTCAAAATCAAATTCAAGCACTTTTCAAGGATTTTCAAGGACCACAACTACGAGAACTGAATTACATCAAACTGGCACTTTTATAAGCATATATAAGCAGGTTCAGTTCACATTCAACAATTTAACACCTTCAAGCATTAACTGAAAACTGGAATTATCAGAAAAAAATTACCAAATGCATCAAAAGTTGTCACTGAGTCCAGTAACAGTGTTTTAAAAAATCAAATTCAAGCAACTGCAAGGACCTTCAGACACAGATTCAAAGACTTTCAGGGACTATGTCTGTTTTCAACCCGACTTTCCAGGCCTTGAATATCTAGAAAAAAAATTCAAGAACTTTCAGAGACCCGCAAGAGCCCTGACTCCACCTCTGATGTCGGGCTTGGACTTGGCCTTGAATAACTGGACACGGCTTCGAACTTGGCTTCATGGTTCCGGCCTTGGCCTTGTCCTTTGACTTGGGAGTTTGGCCTCATTTAGTCGCATGATCGTCACTAGAAGTTGCCATTTTCGGACAAAGGATACTAAAAATTTCAATTCTGCCCAAGACTCCAGCCCCAGATCCAGATGGGGGAGTTCACAGCTCTCCCCCAAAGTCCCCAGAGTGGATTTCAGAGAAGAGAAGGAAAATGAAAGAAACAGAAAGGTAAGAAAAAAAGAAAAAAATAAAGGAAAAAAGAAGAGAAGGGAAAAAAAGGAAAAGATAAGAAAAGGAAATAGGAAGAAAGGAGAGAAAAGGGGATTATCACCTGCAATGGCAGTATGATAACTTGGCAGCCCTGTCTAAATACTATAAACATTCCATAAACATTTCCATCTTTTCCACAGACTCACAACTCTAAAATGTGTGACCAAATGGTCAAACTTCCAAAATGGTCAAATTCAAATGACCAAATGGTCAGTCTGTAGTCCACTCTTGCACAGTTCGTAAGCTGAATTGGCAAAAATCTTAGGAAGACATCATATTTGGAAAAAGATTTAATAAAAAAAAATACAGCTTAAAAACCGTAAAAAAAACTTAACATACACTGGTACTAAGTGTACTTACGCTGCGGTACATTTTAAGCTGTGCCTTGGAGCCGTCAAGTCTGAATACAGAGACGATTGCACCTAGAGGTCGCTGGGACTGAGTCAACAGCAAAAAGTCATTGAACAAGATGCCCACCAATTCCTTACCACTCTTTTTCTACAATCACACCACACTAAAGGTAAAGGTAAAGGTCGTCAATTTGTATAGCGCATCGTCGCGAGCATGTGCACGCCTCTAGCTAAAAACTTAACAGCGCTTTCGTCACTAATAGGCCAACGCGTGCAACCTGCTGACACAGGCTGGCGCAGCGGCTGGCTAGGCAACCCCAGTCAGCTGTACCAAAATCCCAACCTTCCGTAACCCATATAAATGAGTTACTAGTCATTTTACCGTCCCACAGAAGGTAGAAGGCTGAGTCGACCTAGCTGGCAGGCTTCGCACCGCGATGGTTTACTTGCCCGCAGGTAGTCACCCATCGCAGTACTAACCGGGCCCGGCGTAGAGTAACTTCGTTTCAGCTGAAAGGCATTACCAACTACACCACCAGCTACTACTACGACTACTGCAGCAGAAAATCACTCAGCAGAATTCCAACCGATACTTTACCACTCTTTGGTACAACCTTGTACAACAAAGAGACCTTGTACAACTTCAACTCTCACAAACCACACATCAAACCAGCACACTATGTTGCCCTAACCTTTGACCCCTGACCTTTGAACTGCAGATATACACAGTTATACACCTTGTGCAACGTATTAGTGATTCTTCTTCAAATTGCAACTGAAAACGTCGGTCAGGGATGTTTGTTGATGTTTTTTTCACTTATTTCAAAACACATTTGCTTGTTCCGATTTTGCCAGGAAATGCAGAAACAGACTTTGGGCGAGGTGGAAAAGTGAACAGTCGTTTGATGGCCAGTTGTGTCCGAAATATTTGTACTGAAAATTATTACAATCCAGTAATCCTTCTTCAGGTTACAGTTGCTAATGTCGAAGATCCTTTTTTGAGACAAACTTTATACAACTGTACACTGTACAGTATTAGTGCAGATGCAGACATTCGTTACAGAAAGAAGCAGACAGACACAAAATTATTAAATCACGTGGTGCCCTCTGTCAAACTGATAGTGAAAAGGGAAGCAATCTGATACTGATAATCACCACGTAATGTAACAATTTGGAGCATCTGCACTTTACACGGTAGTGCATTGACATAAATTAGGCGAGATGGAAAATGAGTGCACCTCACATAATTCTATCATATTGGCCGTAAGGGTGCCAAAAATTAGCAACTTTGATGGAGATTTGACGAAGTTCTGACAAAAACAAGTTGGGACATTTTTGGACCACCCTGTATTGGCATGGCCCAAGCCAGTTTGTTATGAATACAGAGACAGACAAAAAGAGGGAGAGACAAAAAAGCAAGAAAGAGAGAGACCTTGTATACTGTGCCACTGTGAAGGTATTTGCGAGGACCAAGGCAGTTGGTTACAGAGTTAAATGTCAGTTTCTACAACACACAAAACACTTACCGGTAACACAGTCAATGTTTAAATAGTACAGATCTTCATGGGAAACTCATCTCAAAGCTATGGAGCGTCACCTGCCATATGGGATCACAAAGTGTTACCTGCCACAGGACGCAGGTGAGCACACCCTGCCATATCCCCAGCCAAACAAACCAGTTTTACCTACCCCAGAAGGATGAAAGGCTGAGTTGACCTTGGTGTTAATTATATACCAAGATGGTTTACCTGTAACCCATCCAAGTGGTAACCACTTGAACCAAGAACCTCGTGATCACAAGTCCAACGTCTTAACCATTACCCTACCAAGGCACCATGCCACTGCTGACGTAGCATCAGACTGACCAATATTCCAGTAGTAAACAAACCGCTAACATGAAATGCTGTTTGGTATTATTATTGGCGTTTAACAAAAAAACAATCCCTTGCATTAATCATCACATCTTTGCCAAACAGTGACGAATTGTCAAAATTCTTTCACTGACTGATTAACGACAAAATTTGCCACAAAACTGTTGCCAGCAGTATGCGCACCAAAGCTGCACCAGTCACGTACGTCCTGGCATGCTATCATTGACCATGGATGACCTTGAACTTGAAGGGTCATAACGCACTATGATGTGCCAATAGTGATACTGTGGCTATTTATTTTTATTCCGCCCATAAATGTTAGTTTTTGGAGCGAAGTGACTGACTGCCGCAGCAGCGTGGCTAATGTTGGCATCGCACGACGCACTCTATGCACTGGTGCTGCAGCTATCATGACATTGTTCACCGACATCAATCATCTCTGTTATCATATCCAGTCCGACATCAGCAGCCATGCTAACTGTGAAATGCGAAAGCGCAAAATCTGTTTAAGTGTAAAGTGCGAGAAAAAGGCAAATTTTGTATCACATTTTTTATTTCTTGGTTTGCCCTGTCTCACTGCAATGCCCTCTTGAGTCTGATGTGTCTGATTAATGCAAACATCGGAGTTCATTTAATGCTCGCATCGTTGACGGTCGTATGTGTTTTATAGGCCTAGTCTATCTATAACCTGCAATCTTGTTTATTTATTTATTCATTTATTCATTTCTATTGTTGTCAGCGACAGCTCTTCCTAAGCTATTAGCTTGTTTCTTTTTCACCAGTACATCCACGCACAACTGCGGCATGATTTACAGCTTTGCCTTTCTGTCTGTTGTGTATATGCTTCTAGAATGACTTGTATTCTTTATCAGCAATACTACTAGCCAAATTATCAGCTCAAATCATATAAAGATATTTACACAATGGTAGAAGAAAATAAATGTCCTGCTAAGTGCAGCACTGGTGAACAATGTTAAGAATCAGCCAATATTTGCAGAAGATAGCCAGTGCAAGAGTTTTCGCTGTCCCATTCTGTACGCGCTGCAGCTATGGGACCATCCCAAGCACTAAAAGCTAAAGGGCAGTTTCCACTACCAGAAAATCTGCTGTAGAATCTTTCATAAAGAAAACCCTTAACATTACACAATAAGCTCGAAAGGCAAAAGAAGATCTAGCACAGGTCTAGGTCGACTCAGCCTTCTACCCTCCGTGGGACGGTAAAATGAGTAGTAACTCATTTATATGGGTTACGGAAGGTGGTGACCTTAGTACAGCTGACTGGGGATGCCTAGCCGGCCACTGCGTTACCCTATGTCTGCAGGCTGCACGTGGTGGCCGTGCGGCTGGCGGCACGGGTTAGTGACGAAAAGCGCATTAGAGGCGTTGTACGCGAGATGCGCTATACAAATTGACGACCTTTACCTTTTACCTTTTACAGGAAAGAACGGTAAGAAGGTGGCAATTAGCAGATCGCTAAGCTCTACACAGTCTGTGTGGTTATATCAAATCTGTTAAATAATATGGCTGTCCTGTGTGTGGAGTGTTTTATAATTATGTCAATCCAGATAATTTTCAGATAACATGCTGTCTGATTAACAGCCAATGTAGACCTCAGTGGTGATCGATGATCTTAAAATATATCTTAAGATAAATCTTATGACAATGTGTGGCAGACAGACCTCAGGCAGTCCATCACAATGAACATGATTCTGCAGCCATTCCAACTGATCGGAGTTTTCCTTCTCCCTCACACCTTCGTTCACCTGACCACACAGCTCCGTAGACTTGCACAGTGCGTCCTTCAAATTCTGATGATCTGGGTGATCGCTTGGCGTGTGCTCCAGTATCTGTGACAATACACACAGTGGTCAGTCCATCCATCCGCTCATCAGTCGGTCGGTCAGTCTGTTGATCAAGAAGTCTGTTGGTCGATCGATCAGTCAGTGGTCGGTCAGTGGATCCGATCAGTTGGTCAATAAATGGGTCGGTCGGTCAGTGAATCAGTCGGTCAGTGGGTCGATCTATCAGTGGGTCAGTCGGTCAGTCAGTCAGGCAGTCGGTCGGTCGATCTGTATTGTTGTCTTTCATGATAATAAGGCTGACTAGTCAAATAGTCAACCAAATAGTCAACAACTAGTCAACTAGTAAAATAATCAATAGTGGCAGCACTAAAAGAGAGAAAGAAAGGCACAGAAAGAGAAAGGAAGATGAGACAGAAACAGACACAGACATACACACAGAGAGAGAAAGAGAGAGAGAGAGAGAGTCAGCACCTTTTCAATGAGTAGTGGATATCGTGTAACTCGCTGCATTGGTTTCAGTAGAAAGCTGCTCAGCGGCATTCCCTTCACATCTGCGTTCTGACAGCACTTCTACACATACACTGTGACCCCCTAGACATCATGCAGTAAAAATGTCAAATCTGAACGAATTTGTATAAATTTCGCACACTTCATCCCCAATAAATTGCTGAAGCGATTGCCAAATTTCGTTGAAAAATATTATTTCTTACCAAAATTATCAAATGTTGAATATCGATAGCAAAATATCTCCGTTACCAATATGGTGTTACATAAGCAAACTCCTGTGTTCATTTGCGTAACTTTAACAAACAACATCTGATTCTGGCAAAATTTTACATCAAAAATGCACCATTTATTCACAGTTAACTTGCCAAATTACAGTTAAATATATCTACGTAAACAGTAGTTTCAGCAGCTTTTGTGAGGCCGCCTCAAAACGTGAAGTGTTCAGTATTAGGCAACCGTTTGTTTAATCCTGCCAGTGTCCACAGCTTGCTGGGAAATTCCGCGATAAATTTTTAAGCACCATACCCTTCCTTTCGTTTTAACAGTTTAATTAAAAAACACAATCATCTGCAGAAAACACCATACTGTTATTGTTTGCGTTATTTTGACTGCGTCAACAAACGTCACCTCCGCTTGAGCGACTGCAGTATGCATCGCCATATTGGTAACAAAGACATTTTGTTATCGATATTCGATATCTGATATTTTTGGTAAGAAATAATATTTTTCAACGAAATTTGGTGATTGCTTAAAAAATTTATTGGGGATTAAGTGTACACAACTGATACAGCCTCAGCGCTGGGCAGGAGTAAGAGCCTGCCCACCCCAGAGGTAAGGTAAGGTAAGGTAAGGTGTACACAACCTTATTCAAATTCGTTCAGATTTGACATGTTTATTGCACGATGTCCAGGGTCAGTTTTTTACTGGACACAGTGTATACAAACAGATGCATAATTACACCATTAATGTAAACGGTCGCAAATCCAGGTTTTTAGTTAAGTTTATAAGTTCATACTCATCACAAATGATATGAAGATTTATGATTTTTGCTGCAATTTTTGTAGTTGAAATCCATCAAAACTGTTATGACTTTATTGGTTTCAGACACTTTTCTGAAGCCTTGGCATGGCAAAAAAATGTTGCATGAGCAGCTCATTGTTTAGTTATGACTTTCTAGCTACTAACACTTCTGCTGTTTTTTCAACCACGGGTAAGTCGAGATTCGTGGGTTACCTCTGGGTTACCTCTCATTTCAAAGACCGAGCAAGAGAGACAGCCTCAGACACAGAAAGACAAATAGACAAACAGACAGACAAAGTTACGACTACTCAATGCCATTCTCATCACATCAGCATTCTGACAACATTTCTGGACATAAATGCATAAGTACTACAATTAAACGCATAAATACTACAGCTGCAGAAACTAACGATTAATCCTGGGATTAATCTTTGAAAATTTTTAACAATCAATAAAATTCTGATCACTAAATTTTCGATTAAAGCACGACTGCTGCCGACTGGTCAATTAATTTCCAAAAGATAATCAAAATTACTCAATTAATACTGACTAATTTTTGTACTCAAGAAAGAAAAGAAAAAATGCAGAATTCAACTACCAATTTTTATTATCGTTTACAAACTAATGCAAAATCGAAAAAAAATAAAACGTAAAAAAGCCTACGCAGTACACAAACTGTGTGAGTGAGTGAGTGAGTAGGGTTCAACGTCCCACCCGACACAGTATAGGTCATTTCGGGGACGGCCTTATCTCCATAACAGTGCAAGATAGACACATGGTGACGATGGACCTTTTATAGTAAAGCGCTGGTGACGAACCGAATGGTCTCGTGACTGACAATGTCTGTTGTTTAGTTAAAATAATACAGAAGGATGAAAGGATCTTTGCTGCTGTACAATTTGAAATTAAACTGTTTGATTGTTTTCTACCGGTCTAAACGGCTCATTGATTATATTTATACGGACGTATACTGTAAACTATCGAAATGCACATGTTCGCATAAACATTATCTTGTTGTTTAGGCTTACGGGCAGCTGTCAGTATTATTTCAACTTTGTCGTTCCTGCTTCCTTCCCCTATCCCTTCTCCTTTTCCTTCTCCCTCCCTTTTCCCTCTCCCTTACCCTTCCCCTTCCCTTTTTCCTTTCCCTTCCTTTTTCCATTTCCCTTCGCCTTCCCTTTATCTTCCTTTCCTTTTCTCATTCCAATGATATGCATTGCAAATCATCACATGTGATGTTGAAAATTGTCACTTTGTTCTGTGTCTGTGAATGAAATAAAGTGATGATGACGATGACGATGACCACTAGCACGCACTGCGTGGGCTTCAGTGAATCTGTTGTCTGTCTCCGTCTTCTTCTGCAGCAGTGCAGCGGAGTTGAGTTGGCAACTGCAGAACCGAATGTATGGCGACATGTGAGGCAGCTACAACACGTGCAATTTGGTGACCTCGTCAAAGTCAATTATCACCTGTCGGCGATAAATGTGTCCCATTTTGGTCCTTCGGATTCAACTTTATTGCCTAAGTTGAAATAATTTTACTCCCACGTCCCAACGGCTTACTAACTTTTCCTGTCATGCATCCTATGCACGAAATCTGTGAGCGAAATCACGAAAACGGAATCCCTGGATTACAGATTTTTTAAAATACCAAATCAAGGGACTGAAAAATCACTCCAGAGATTGCAATCGCTATGACAGACGAATATATGAACATACATAAATTCTTACATAAATTCATTTTCTCTCCAATGCTACACAGTTCAATAAACATGGGCAATCACACGAAAAAAACCAGCCATGGATATTACTCACATTTTCACACAGTAAATCACAGCAAATCATCAAAACTGGTAAATACCCTGCTGCATACTCAAGTAGAAAAATATCGATAATGTTAAACGAGCCAGACTCTTGAGGTCGAGAATGTGGCCAAGGCCAAAGCCATGAAACCATGAAGCCAAGGTGAGGCCAAGGCCAGAAGTAGAAGGCCAAGATTGTTCAAGACCGAGACCAAGACCGAGGTTAAAGGTGGAACTACAAGAAACCCAGCTGTTGCTAGGATAGCCGATCGTACTGGGTGTCAGCGACCTTCAAGATCATCCAAGGTCGATGATTTTCAACACACCTAAAAAGCGTACGCAATTTCCTATTAGTGACCAATTGCAAGGTTGCTACCTGGGCCCTATCTCACACCGTTTCCGAGATATGGCCGGTTAAAGCTTGAAACTTTCCATTGAAAATTGCAGCCAAACCGCTGCAAATGGAGACATGGTTACTATTGACAGCCTACAGAAAGTCGCCAGCACCCTATACCATGGTACCATCGTCGACCCCTATGACTTATCGTTTAGCCACAATACACACGACTGGCATGCCATAGTGCGTTATAATCCTTCAAAATCATCCAAGGTCAATGATTCCCATGTCATCTGAAAGCCAATATGTGACTTCCTATTAGTGATCAATAGCCACATGACAAACAGACAGACGGACAACATATAACATATGCCTTGTTGTTTGTCTTTGTTTTTTTTTCTTTGCTGTCATTGAATGACGAATAAAGTTGTGTATATATATATATATAACAACTGTACCATAAGCTAAACCGTTACTCAAATATGGTCAGCTAAAAAAGTGACAACGAAAGCATAAGACAGACGTTTTATGGTGTAACAAGGCTGAAGCCAAGTTGAGACCAGAATTTTAAAACTTAACATCAGTGATGAATACATACATTTTCACAGAGCAGATCGCCGATCATGAGAAATGGACGGCGCTTCCCACACATCTTCTGACGAACTCGAATAGCACTAACAGTCAACAAACAATGCATTATACACAATGCGTCTAGTGTATGCAGTGTATCCAGGATCCCGAATCCGGGGATTCTGGGTTCCCGGCCATTGTCACCAATCCCGAATCCTGGAATTGGCGACATCAGAATTCCAAGATTTTGAGACTAGAAAAATTTGGTAAAATTGATCTTTTACCTAAATGTTACCTAAATGATGCAAATAACAATTCTAGCAATTCTAATGAATAAATTATTTCATGCATGGCATTCGTAGTCCTTGCTGTGCACTGTAATTTGTATGTTGAATGTTACTGTCACCCTACAGTTCCGATATACCTTCGTAGGGGCTTACTACTTCCTACGTATAAAATAAGTGCAAAAATCATTGATGTAAATGGCCAAACTATAACACTGGCATTTCATAAGGTAGTACAGCAACAGTACTGAGGAGAGGCGGGTGAAACTACAGTCAGTTACTGAGGTAGCGTGCCAAAAATTACTAAAATATTCAATACATTATGAATGTACTGTAAAAATTAGAGCTGTCAAAGTGGAAATTTCTAAAATGCATTAATGCACTGCATTAATTTTTTTAACGCATTAATTAATGTGTTATTAACGCACCCAGGCCCATCGAGAGGGAGTGTAGGGGGGTAAGTTACCCCGGAGCCCAGCGACGTTTATTCTTAAATGTAGTTATATTTTGTACATTTTTAATATCTTCTGGACATTGATTCCACAAATTACAACCTTTAAAAGTTATTGCCCCAGACCCGTAACAAAGATTAACAGTTGACAAGTGCAAATTATTTTTATTTCTTGTATCACAATCATGAATTTTGTAGTTCTCAGTAAAATAACTGTGATTATAAATTATAATTAAGTGAACATATGAACACACATAAATTCATATTCAATCCAAATGGTTAAATAATACAGCTCATTATAGAAAACCCAATTCATAGCCACACAGCCATCTGCCATCATCTGACATGTGAGTGTGGCCAAAGCACACATCAGCCAATTGACATATAAAGGTAAAAAAGGTAAAGGTCATCAATTTGTACAGCGCATCATCGCAAACACGCCTTTAATGTGCTTTCGTCACTAACCAGAGCCGCCTGCCGCACGGCCACCGTGTGCAGCCTGCAGACACAGGCTGGCGCAGTGGCCGGCTAGGCAACCCCAGTCAGCTGTACCAAGGTCCCCACCTTCCGTACGTAACCCATGTAAATGAGTTACTACTCATTTTACCGTCCCATGGAGGGTAGAAGGCTGAGTCGACCTTTGCTCTCCCAAATATGTTTGATGAATGCTTAGACGTTTTTTGCTCTCCCAAATTTTAAGGGGGGAGGGGGGCGGCAGCACCTCCACCCAATAGTTGTACCCAAGTTATCACCGTGACTTAGCAACATGTCATGTGGCAAATTTTCATGAGGATAGTGCTCATGGCTCCAAAGTTCTTGCAGCTAATACACTAAATTTTAAGCTAATTTATAACCCCTCATTAAAAAACTTGTAAGGGGGACCCCCATCCATGCGGGGTGTGTGCTAGTAAGACCTGGGTCATTCTCTAGCGCATGTAAACATTTGGGGTGCACCACCCCTACAGGCCAAAATATGGTCTTCCAAAAAAGACGAATTTAATCTTCAGATCTACATGGTACGAGGGTCACCGGACTTTTTCCGTCAAACATGGGAAAAATCGCGGTCAAAGTCCTTGTCTTATTTTTAAAATCTTCATCTGTTCCAAAGATATTTACTGTCTAAGTTTAAAGTCGTCCAAAATCGCGCATGTTTTTGGCCCCTAAATTTTTTTAGGAGGGTCCGCTGAAATTTTAGACCGGCATAATAAAACTCATAATAAAACTCAGCCCAGGCCAGATCGAAGTGCAAAATTTTGCGCAGATCGACCGACGGAGCTGTGACGAAACAAATAAATAAGAAATAAACATCTGCGGTAAAACATAAGTCTGCTCCAAAAACTATTGTTTGCGGGTGAACTAATAAATAAATAAACATACGGCGTATAGCACTCACTTCATCAATTTCATGCTGGACAATCGGAGTTCTTTCCAGTTGATGAACATCACATTTAGCTCTTCTTCTGTTAACACATCCTCCGCCTCCAGCGGCTTGTAAAATAACTGAAACACATGCAGACAAAAACAGAGACAGACTTTAGAAAAACATACAGACAGAAAAACAGACAGACACATTTTGCCACTGAAAATCTTTCAAATTATTCGCGGTGAGCTCTGAAAGATGCACATTTGGCACAGCAGTGTATGTAATGACCCTTTAAAGTCATCCAAGATGATTTTCATGTTATCTGAAAGACTTTATGCGACTTCCTATTAGTAATCAACAGCAACCTTGGTTCTATCTTGCACCGTTCATGAAATACGGTGACTTATCGGTTAAAAATGCACATTTATCCTACCCTACCTCTGTGTAATCCCAAGTTTAAAAATGTTTTCCTTGAACTAAATTGCTGAAATACAGCTGTGATGCAGAGCTATCAAATTAATCATGTAATAACATTTAAGACATTCAACCGTCCACTCTGGAGATTGATGTCCACGTTCGGCGCTACGCACTCTTAGTGGTGCTTGCCAGAAAAGAAAAAGAAGAAGAACCTATGTGATCAGGGCTTACCAGATGGACAGACGGAGAGACAAACAGACTCTGTTGCTCAGGTAAAAATTACACACTCAATGCACTAACAGAAATAGTAAAAAGTACTAATAAAACATAAAACAACAAAACAGTTTCAGTATCACCTCAGTAACAATGTTGAGATCTTTGACAAACTTTTCTTCCGTGTCAATCAGTTCGTGAATGTGTTGTTGACGTTTCACTTCCTCATCTGTCAGAACTGGAGCTGGACTTGCACCTTACACATCACATCAGTGCAATTCAGCCTACTTCCCTCACTGGCACCGAACACAGTCATATCTCACAGGGTTCCCACTATAGTCAGAAAACTAGAAATTTGGGGAAAAAGCCCAACATGAGTCCACCTGGTGCCGTAAGTCCGATGGGAAAAAATTCCGGAAGTTGAAATTTCCCCGGCAGCAAAATCACACAGCCCGTACTGAGATGCATTAGCATTCGCAGAATGCACATAGTGTGAGCGACTTAGGGTGGGTCAAAATGAGCACCTAGAACTTTTTTGTTTGTGGACCGAAGTTCACAAATTTTTTCGTTCAACATCAAAAGATCATTCTTGTTAACACCATTTGCAGCTTGTAGATGTCTTCATCCGTTCTAGAGACAAAGTCGAAAGTTATCCTAAATCACGCCAAATTTTGAACGTTTTTTGCCCTCCCAAATTTTAAGAAAGCGGTGCCCCCAAAACCCTGTACCCAACTTATCATGCCTCAATAACGGCACATCACGCGCCAAAGTTTTGTTGGGCTATTCCCCCTACCTCCGAAGTTATAGGTGCTCATTTATTAAATTTTAAGCCAATTTTTGACCGCCCTTTGAAAAAATTTGTAAGGGGGACCCCCATCCCTGGTGGGAAATGTGCTAGCAAGACTTCGTCATTCTCTAGTGCGTGTAAAAATTTGGGGGCGCAGCAACCCTTAGGGGCCAAAATATAGTCATCCAAATAAGGCACTTTGGGTGGGCACAATTTGACCTTCGAATCTCCGTGGTTACTGGACCAAAGTTCACCAGACTTTTTTTGCAAAACGCGGAAGGAATTGAGGTCAATCAGGTACTTGTCCGATTTTAAATATCTTTATCTGTTCCAAAGATATTCGTCACCAAATTTTAAAGTCATCCAAAATCGGGCCAAATTTTGCATGTTTTGCCCTCTAAATTTTTTTGGGGGAAGGCCGCCCAAAATTTTGGACTGGCTTAATACTGATCATCGTGCAAAATTTCACGCTGATTGATGGATGGAGCTCGAAGATCCCGTATTAAAATAAAAAAACATCTGCAGTAAAACATAAGTCCGCTCCGAAAGCTATCGCTTCCGGACAGACTAACAAAATTCAAGAACTTTTTAACGACTGAAAGTCGACATTAGTTCATATTATTATACATTACACAACATGTCGCTAACTGTAAAATAGCTGCAATTTCACACAACCCGCAACCTATAGGTTTACGCTGACAAATATACTGTAAAAATTCCAGAACTTTCAAAGATCCGTGGGAAGCCTGCATATCACACCAGTTCAACTCAGCCTACTGACCCTCACTGTCACAGTCACAGGTTGAAAAGGTTAAAGGTCGTATATTCTGTAAAACTTCGAATTGTAGCCAGATCCCAAATAGATGCCAGGTAACAAATACAGACCAAGCCCAAAGGAACTTCTAGAAACTGAGCCACGATTATAAGCCGGGTCCTAAGATACTTGGCCTTGAAAGCGATGGCTTTAATGGATTTGGCATTGGCTTTGAAAATCACTGGCTTTGGCCTTTGCCTTAAAAGTGCTGGCCTTGAACCTTGAAGCTTGACTCTTTCAACCACAGGCTGACAGAGTAGCAATAAGTACTTACGATGAAAAGCTGGCGAGGACGCCACCAGCTGCGTTCCGATTGGCTCGTGGTCCATCGTGACAGCGACGACGTAATTGGATGGAAACATGCCAACCCGCCCGCCACACAGCTGTCCTCGCCACCAATCAGAGCCCTCGCAGCGATCAGTGACCGTAATGACGTCATCTGGCGCAAAGCTGAGTTCATCTTCATGCTGGGCTTGATAGCCATATATGGCCATTACCTGGTCACCCTCCTGGTCACCCTCTGTACTCAGACACAGCAGGAAATAAGGTAGGTCCCAAAATCCCGAATCAAAGGATCCCAAGATCCTGACTGTTTTAGCTAAAACTGAATATCAGAATTGGCAACAGAAAGCTGCAACGTTCCGACAGGCACTTGCAAATTTTTGATAGATAAAGTTAAATTACAATTTTACCCTTGAATTTTTCCAAAATAAACTCCTAGTATTTCGGAATGACATAAAAATTTGCTAATACAGTACATTTTCAGTGTTATACAGCATATACATAACAATAGACTGATAGCAAGATAAAAATTAATAGTAGGTCACACGTTCGTACACCATAACGTAACACCACATTTTAGTCAAGAGATGTGATATTTAAAACTGCTTGCAATAATTAAGATTAGCAATATTCTTTGGTTTAAAATGTAAAGTTAAAATGTAAACTTTGCTATATATTTGATTTTTCTGCAATAATACTAATAAATGTTTTTTGTGTGATCAATTTTTGTGACACAAGTAGGCCTGAAATCAGATGAAAATGTCAACAATGACCATTGACCAATCACGCGTTGAGTTTCATGCCGATTATCTGCTTGGAATAGAGCAGTGTTCTAGTCGGCGCCCGTTTTCGGCGCAGAGTTTTCGTGCCGATTTCGGATCCGAATTTGCATGACAGACAGCACAGAAGTCGGCACGATTTCGACCCTGATATCTAACTGTGTGTCATTGGCATAAGACTGGCCAACAACGGTAAAATAATGACTTTTACGGGGGTACCGCTCTTTGCCGCCCTCGTGTGCAGATTTCCTTAAACCTGGAAAATCGAGACTTGGACCATCAAAATCTACGTTCAACGCTGAAAATTTCATATTCAGCTTGTTCTTGTATATCTCTATTGATTTCGGCACAATTCACTCTTGAAATGTGCCTCGCAGCCCAAAATCGCCAAAAATCCATAAAAACCTCTATTTTGGTGTTCAAGGTCATCCAAGGCCATTGCTCTCAGTGATAATGGAAAGCCCATGTACGACTTTCTATTAGTGATTAATAGTAATCTAGGCCCAATCAAGCACCATTTCTGAGCTACAGCGACTTATTGGCTAAAAATTGCACATTTTCCCTCCCCCTTCTCACTTAGCGCCCTCACTCAGTGAGCTCTTTCAAATTTATGGAACAGCTTTAAGGATACTGAAACTACACTGTCTCATAAAAACGTCCCACTTTGTAATTGTCCATATCTTTGTCAAATATTGACCGATTTTCACAATTTTTTCACTGGCACACTTTGTAAACAAGTAGCAGTAGTGTTATTATTAAACATACCACCACACCTTAACTGCGTCTCTACACTACCATGTGAAACTTAAATTGTCAAAAATGTCAAAATCTTAGTAATACATATAACAAGATAATGTTCATACGAACACGGAGTCTGTCCAATGCATTTCGATAGTTTACAGTATATGTCCGTATAAATATAATCAGTGATTGTTTA
>Ga0209367_1004723_pt1 | contig 18880 bp, 15 predicted proteins | sample WorMetLIZISLAND2_FD_187412 | JGI IMG/M metagenome (GOLD analysis project Ga0209367, IMG submission 187412) | Marine gutless worms symbiont microbial communities from Max Planck institute for Marine Microbiology, Germany - Olavius geniculatus... ... | reverse complement strand
TTTGCTCTGTCTTATTATACCGTGCTACTTTTTGTTATATGGGCAGTTGTAAGTGCTGTTGCGGCCTTTCTGACCCTTGGAACACATGTTTTATTGTTCTGTTCTGTATTTTCTGACATTGTCCTGTTTTGTGTTTCCAAAATAAACTGATGATGATGATGATGATGAAGTTTTCATGACTCAAAATGCTGTAAGATTTTATAGATTACCCGGATAAACATAGGCATGATTATTGCTTTTCATGCTTTTCATTTGTTTTCTGCTACTATTATAATTACTGCAGTTTTTCCACTGTTACTTCAGATTTAGTTGTATCTGTCCGAAGTGAACATTGCATTCTGGTGATGGTGAATGCTTGCTAACATCTGTGAGCTGATGTGTAGGCAGTTGCATCACCGCACCGTGCACAGCTCGGGAATGAAATGCGAGAAAATCAACTTCCAAGAAGAGGAGGTATGTTCAGTCACATTTATGTGGAGTTTTTAAATTGCAGTGCGGCTACATGATACAGTTGACCCATACAGTAATTTTCTAATGGGAAATGTATTTGCAAGTTTTTAACATACTAATCAGAAATAGTACTTGTCATAGTTCAGTAGTAGTAAGATTTGTTATTACCTGTAGAAGTATTTTAGATACAGCTTAACAATGAAAAGCAACAAGAGGTGGAAAACGGCTATAAATGATAAATAAATGACGTTTCCAGCGAAACTGATGAAGCTATGTAGGGGGAGCTGCATTAAAGTACTAAGTTCATTAGTAGGCATACATACACAGAATTGATTGTTGCTATTTCAGATGGCTATGGCGATCCCCATTCATCTTACGGCCTGCCTGCTGACGGTGGACAGCGAGTCATGCCTCGGAGTGGCGGTCATCCAGGGTCAAATCCTGCTGATGACAACAGCTTCCTCGGACACGAGGTCGGTGCATGGAAAGGAGCGGGTGCAGCTTGGAGAGGCGATGACTTAGACCGGACACTGACACCACAGGCTACAGACACCCGTCCGGCGGACATGCAGCAGGACTCATCTTTGAGGCTGGCTGGCAGCGAGCTCAGCTTCACAGCAGGGGATGACGTGTTTCGCAGGACTCAGGATTCGATGGATTACTGCAGTTCCAGGCGACAGAAGAGCTTTGCCGACATGAGGCCATCCGGTGGTCATGATCTGAGCCAGCCGGCAACTGGCCGGATGTTGAATGGCTCCGCGGACAGATATCCTGCCATGTATGACACTGGACCAGGTGCGTGTTGGAGGTTTTGATTCTGTAACTGGTCAATGCCGTTGAACTAATGGAGACGTTTGATAGCCGGTAGCTGCTAATGCTAATGTATGTTGCACAATTTAACAGTTGTGCATCATGTGTTGAGTTCTCAACTTTAGTGCAAAAACGACTTTAGCAACTGCTTTACACTGCGGAGGGGAAGTTTGTACTGTCTTTACATAATCTCAGCTTTAGACTGAACACTTCGAAGAAATAATCAGCTACCTGGTATAGAAGTTAAGTATTGCTTTTTGTGTAAGTATAGCAACCATTCTGACTATGTAAGTAAGTGATTGAATGATCTGATTGCTTTTCATTCGTGCATGCGGTTCTACTATTGCATGAAATTGTGTGACAAAATTTCACCACTCGGTGCTTTGGTGATGTTGGCATTTTGCTGACAGGAAGAACATCTGAACGAATAGATTCATTAGGTCAAATGTACTTTGTGAAAAAAAATTTGATAAATACGACAACAAAATTTATATACCTTGACGTTTTGACTTCTATTGGAAGTCTTTATCAGAAGAAAGTAAACATCATTTCTTCTTTCTGTTCTTGGCATAGTAAATAGATGTGCCAAGAAAACAGTCATACGCATGGCTGAGTTGGTAGCTGCCTTCTTCACGATTCATGGCTCGTTGTCCTTTCTTGCTTCCTTGATCCATCTGGTGGCTCTGTCGGGATTTTTTTTCGCAGGAAGACCAAGTTGTACTCCAACTACTGCATAATGTTCACATTTGTGACCAGCACGAATGAGAATAACTGCAGAGAATTGTTCAGGTAAGCCGTAATTGACAGCAGTAGTTGTATCTTATACAATACTACGTGTAGTATATATGGTTGCTGATGTGTACTGGGCAGTAGCAAGTTATGTCAATGAACCACGTCGAGCAGATCCCCAAGCACCGAGGCCAAATCAGCAACCGGTGCCTCGAGGCATCGCAGCTATCAAGGAAGACCCTGACATGCTCGACTCTGAGCTCTCGGTGCGTTTGTTTTAGGAGATGTTGTATTGGTTTCGTGTTAAAATTTTGTTGTTTAAGAGTTTTTGTTTGCGTTTGTACGATGTTGCTTTGTAGAGGGTGTTCAATAGTGGTACATTTCTCAAAGTTTAGTTTTGTTACAGTTAGCGTAAAGTCTTAAATTGTTTCTTGGGTTTGAATGCGGTGACAATCTCTCTCAGCTGTTTCTTGCTACTGGCTTGTCAAGTTTCAGAACTTGCTTAAGTAACTGTAAGCATGTGTTTAGTAAGTCTGTCTTTTGGTAATAATTTCGTCGTTGCTTTTCTGCAGGGTTTTTCTGCGCTATCATTGCATTTACAATACATCGAATGCGTGTTTGTGTAGTCTCGGTCTGCTTGTACTAATTCCATCGTTGTTCGCTTGCTGGAGTTGTCTGCAAGATAATGCATGCCTGTGCACTGTATATTATATGCTTCTTTAATTTTCTTTTCTTACTTCCTTTTATGTGTTTGTGTTTGTGTGTGTTTGCTTGTGTGTGTATGTATGTTTCATTTTCTATGGGCCATGCTGCTTGATAATAAAAGTGATTGATTGATTGATTATCTCCTGTTACTTTTGGTGCATGTTTGTATGCCTGTGTTTCATTTTCTACCACTCCAGCCATAGAGCATTACCACTGCTTGCTGGTACCAAATTATACTGCTTTTTGACAGATTCACATGGCTGCGAACAACTTGCCCAGAGTTGGTACTTGATGGTGAACTGGCCAGGAGTTGAACTCACAACCTTTCAATCACGAATCCAACCCCAGACCACCGAGTCACCAAGCCACTCTTTGCTGTTTAATAATGAAAGTAATCATTTGATGGATTGAGAGATTTTATAGGACTAATGTGAATTTTCCGGTTATATATCTAGCTGCATTCCATGTTGTTTGTTTGTTTGGTTGTGCGGACAGTCGAGAACTTTGGAGCAGTTAAAGAAGCACTTGAGTGGTCATGTTCGGCTGAGATTGAGCATTTCTGCTGGCGAACTCGGAGGCAAAACTGTATGCCCATTGTTTTGTCTACTGTTCTTTTATTCAGATTTTTTTGTATGCTTCACATATACTTTAAAAGTAGATTTTGACTCAGTTTTTTTTTTATTTTTAAACCTTCTTTTTTGATTGCTTGTGCAGCTAACTATGCTGGTTACCAATTAGTGTTTTTTAGCATGTTATATCACACCATTTCAACTGGGTTTTTAGTACCTCAATATGGGGTTTCTAGTCAGTGACATAAATAGTTGTTTTTGTCAGTTTATGACTGTTATCCAAAAACATTACCGGTATATACTTTCGCTAGTGACTAATATTTATGCTGCTTACAGTTAGTGTTGTGTTCACCTTACAGTGGTTGATACTTACTTTTCATTTTAATTGATTATTGTGTTTTGGTTGAATTCATTTAGAGGTTATTTCTAATGTCAGTGTACTATATAAATATACGTTTTACTTGCTTGCCCTTTTGTTTTTGTTTTATTTTGGTTGGATTTATTGCATATCTGAGAAAGAGAGATGTAATGGTGGATGTTGTGGTTTGTTGCAGCGTGAGGAGTTGGTTCTGTTGCTGATTCAGCTGAGACGCAGTCAAACCAAGCTCGAGAAGATGCGAGTCTGGGTCCGCGAAAAACTCACTCGGCGTCGACCCGACGAGAAAGCTTACAGAATACAGTGCGTACTTTTGAACTGTCACAGTGTATTGGGTGATTGTATTTAGAGTAGACTGCGGTGTTATGTGTAAGTGGTTGAGTGGTTAAAGTATTGGATTTGTAACTCTGTGATCGTAGTAACCGTCTCACTCGTGTAGTCCGTTAGCAGTCTTGAGCGGTCAAACTAACTCAGCCCGCCTCTTCTAGTGGAATGGGTACCAGCTGCTCTAATGCACCTGCAGGTTTAGTAACATAATGAGTGGCTCTGTTGCTTATTTTAGGTGTTATGACAGTTTATAAACCTGCTTTTAACTGCAGCTTAACTTTATGTGGTTGTTGGGGACATACGTGCTGCACCACATGTCTAATTCTTTGTTGGTGCAGGCAGTCGCTGGCCACATAGTGCACTGCTGTGCCATTAGCTCATGCTTGTTTGTTGCCACTCCTAAGGTGATATTGAGTCTGACCCCATGTGCAAGTGTAAGAAGTGCTATAGTAAGTATCGGCTGGACTAATATGACGTGACGGTAACATGTCGGGGACTGTTCTTGTTCATGCACATTTGCTAACGGAGATTGATAACCAAGAGGAAAGTGGCTAAACCAGGCATGTTTGACACTTTGTAGTTGTTGATTAAGCAATGTTTGTGTTAGTTTGTTTGTCGTGGTAGCAAACAAAAGTCATTTCCAAGATGGCAGCAGCAGTCGCCTAAACATCAACCATCATTTTAACAGGGTGAAGGTTATGTGATGAATATAGCTTACTGTGTACAGTGGGCGACTTCACTTTTTGAATTAGACTTTCGCTGAGCCTAAACTTCGGTCTAAGTACCTACTTAAGTCAAAAAGTGAAGTGATTTCGCTGAGCGAAAACGTGGCGACTAACACGGATAGTTTAGTAAATTAAAACAGTCTGGTACCAAAAATAAACGCCGTAATGGCTACACAGTGACGTAAGACGATACGTAATTACGTCATTTGCATGCACAGCGCAATTAAATAAGCAAGTTCAAGCGTAATTGGTTGATTTATTTCCTGTTAGGTTTACCGGTTTTCCGCCATTTTTAATCGTTTAGTTGAACTTTGGTCTACGTACAGACTTTAGCGTTCAGCCTTAGTTTTGGCTCGGCAAAAAGGCTCAGTCAAAAAGTGAAGTCGCCCAGTGCCCACTTGTGTTCTGTCAGGAGAGAGAGCTCCGTCGGTCGTCTCTCTGGGCCACTGGAGCAGAGTCATGAATACTTCACGGAGCTGCAGAGTCAGGCAAATGAACTGGACAAACAGATTGAGATCACCCAGCCTCTGATTAACCTCCTCGATAACATGGTCACCATGGGCAGTCTGTATGGGGCTGATAACCTGCTCTATGCAGTCGAATACAAGAAGGTACTGCAAATGTTTTGCATACAGTTGCATAGTGGGGTTTTCAGATGACACATTGTTCTTCTGTAGACTTTGGTGGTAGTCTGGTGTAGTGGTTAAGACCTTGTGTCCAGTCAATGCAGTTGGTGGCGTGGCGTAGTTGGTAACGCGTTTCGGCTGAAACGAAGTTACTCTACGCCGGGCCCGGTTAGTACTGCGATGGGTGACTGCCTGCAGGCAGGTAAACCATCTCGGTGCAAAGCCTGCCAGCTAGGTCGACTCAGCCTTCTACCCTCCGTGGGACGGTAAAATGAGTAGTAACTTATTTATATGGGTTCCGGAAGGTGGGGACCTTGGTACAGCTGACTGGGGTTGCCTAGCCGGCCGCTGCGCCAGCCTGTGTTTGCAGGCTGCACACAGTGGCCTTGCGGCAGGCGGTTCTGGTTAGTGATGAAAGCGCATTAGAGGCGTGCGCATGCTCGCGACTATGCGCTATACAAATTGACGACCTTCACCTTTTTACCTTTTTGGTTTGTGCTTGGATGGGTGACTTTCTTTAGAGTTAGTATCTGGACATGTACTTTGGACATGAAAAATATTTTAGTATATACCCGGTAACAAACCATCCACATGAACTTAGTCTTTCATCCCTTTGGGATAGGCAAATCGTGTATGCAATAGGAACTTTTTTATATCTTGGTAGTATATTGACCATGGAGTTTAACATATTACAGCATATTGTCAGCATTCTGTGATTATTATTTTGCCAGTTCTTATCGTCTTATCTAATTTCTAACGCTTTTGTAATGACATGATTTTAGTGACAGAAAGGTAGTGATCAAAATTTTATTGATCGCTGAAAAGTTTTAATGCTTAATTGTCCCATTGGTTGTTAATTGCTGCAGTCTGGGTGAATGATGATTGTAGAGTTTGACAATATTGTTGTGCTAGCATCAGTTGCCTGTGGACCAGCAGCCTCCATCCAGCAGGATGCTGGAGTTCTCTCGGCATCACCAGGAGCAGCAGTTAGCATCCAAGCAGAAGCAGTCGTTGCGACAGCTGAGTGAGGATGAGGTGAAGTTGGATGAGCATCTGCAGCAGTTGTATCGACTCGACCGCATCGTACAGGAGCATTCGTTCAGTGTTACCAGTTTACACGAAGATCAGGTTCTTTTTGGCATTTGAAACATTTTACCCTGTTTACAAGAAATTTCCCGTGTGCTTAGTGCTGACTTGCCTCTACAGCACTTACAAACTCTTTCCCGCTCTGCACTGTATGTATTTATTTGTGTATTTCAGGTATTAGTTATTGTTCATCTTGACCATTTCATTTTTGCTCTGTGTTTTTTGCATATGCTGTGCATTTTGTGGCCCTTGGGTTGTTCCCATTATTAACCATAGATACTTTTCAATTTTTTAATATGGTTAATATGGCTGTCTATTTTGGTTGTTATTCATAAGAGCATGCGGTCGTATTGATGTAGGCTGTACTAGAGAAGCCAAGTGGAGAAGCAGGAGTGTTTGAGTTCATTGTTTGAAAGCTCCTAGTCTCTGGCTGTTTACACTGAGGCATGTTCAGTAGCCAAACAGCTTGGCTTTGTAGCAAGTGCTGCGTTTGGCTTTCTAATCATCGCCTACTGAATGGATCGCTTGGATTGCTCAATCATCTTTGTCATGCCTGTGGGCTTGCTGCATTAAAACATATTGATATTAGTGTGCTGGTTGAATGAATACATTTTCATAAGGTGGAAGTAATTGGTATTCATTTCCTGTGCAGTCCATTGGTAACAAAACAAAGTGATGCTAGGTGGCAACACTAATCAAACAAAATGGTGCTGTGACAATTTGCGTATGAATATGCCTGCAAGCAAGCACAGGCAAGCATGCACGCGATGTGATTGGTGTTCTAGGCTGCTTGGCAAGCGCTACTGGGCTGCTGTGTGTACCGTACACTGTGTTTGAAGGCTGTGCTGGAGAGGACGCTGGATGATGTGAGAGAGGCGGAACAGCGCGAGCTCGACTCGTATGCTTTGATGCGTCTGACTCAACGTCGACAGGTCGTCGAACAACGACTCACTCGAGTCAGACAACAGCTTGCCGACTCATCCAAGGTATCCTTCTATCATTGTCACACTGTGTACTGTGAGGCACCAGCTAGTGCTATAGATAGCATGCTTTGTTGGCATGTGATGCTGCTGGCTATGAGCGATCCTTATTGTCAGACAGCATCTCTGTATCCGTAGGACAGCTGTGGCTAGCAGCTGATCTCAGGACAGCCGTCACTAGCAGTTGCAAGCCATGTTGCGGCTTGTTCCTCTGTCTGTCAGTCATTTTTGGCTCTGGTTAGTGACAAAAGTGCATTGGAGGCGTGTGCATGCTCACGACAATGCGCTATACAAATTGACGACCTTTACCTTTTACCTTTAGTGATTGCTGATAATTCCAACCGAAGTTGAGGATTAATTAATTGTATTCTTTGACAAGTTATCTGTTAAAATCTTTTAATCATTACCAGTTCGAATATGATCATTTTTATATGATTTCAGTTCATTTCTGTAAAAGCCAGTCGTTCTCTGTGAAGTTGTTGATTTTGAAACTGTCGCTGCAAATATGGTTGTAGTCAGCGAAATGGACTGCATGCAAGAGTGGCTGAGAAGATTGACTGTCATGTCACTTAGAGTCTAATATTACCAGGCCTCCATCTGTCTGTCTGTCTGTCTGTGTTGCAGTTATTGGAGGAAGCCAGTGCGGAGAACGCAAGGGTTGAGCAGGAAGTGATTATTCTGAGGAACAAAGTCTATGGCGTCAATCGTCCAAATACCACCCCCTCTCTTAGTGTAATATATTTTCTTTTTTAATCATTTTTTGTCCAGAACTGTTAAGTTTTTTGACATGTGGTTTGCTGTATGTGAAAAATTTAACCATCAGTTTTCTTGATCTTTGGATAACTGTTGATTGATTAATCCATTTTAAATGCCTGTTAAAATAGTTGATCGTATGCAAAGATTGTTTTCAACTTTGTTTTTGTGTATGGCCATTTGTATGCCACTTTTCCCAAAAAGCTATGAACGGATTTTGATGAAATTTTTTGAACGGCAGGTCGTGGACCAGGAAAGAAATTTATTTTTGGTCAAGGTCCAGAGTTTTTTGGCAGATTTACAAAATTATCTATGATTTTCTGCCGTTAGTCGATGCTGGCCATGGCTGAGACGGCACTGTTGTTGTGTTGTGCCTGGCGGTAGGTGGCGCCGGCTGGTGGTAGCAGAAGTGGAGCGGTGGCTCAGTTGGAGCAGGAGTTGAGCCAGTTTCGCAGCCTGATGGAAGGATTGTCCTCGGAGGCCAACAAACTCACGCAGACGATGCACAGCATGAAGCCATTGCCAACTACGGCTGATGCCGCTGGTCCTTCCAGTGCTAGAGGTCGGTCAGCGCTTTCACGATATCATTAGTAATGCAGTGCGTGGTTGAGATACCCCTGAGAAAACCCATCTAAAACCCTGGTGAAGAACCCACCGCAAACATAATCTAGTTATAGAACTTTTTTCTATTACTGATTATTTTTTTGGTTATATTCTAAATCTTTATAACCCATGACTTTAAAAATTTTTGGGTAATTATTGGATGTGGATGGTATCTATCGGTGCTTATTTTAATAACTGAAAGCCATGAAGACCCACCACGTTGTACCTTCAGAAACCCAGGTTTTACTCAAAAGCTTAACAAGACACGTCAGGTGGGCTTTTTAAAAAATAAGCTGGGTTTTTCAACCCTGACACAATGATAGTAAGGCGTGTTTGTTAAAATAATATATTTTTGGCTGGTGGTCAGCAAGGTGGCTGTTGCCGGTACTTGTAAGCAGACCATGACGTGACATGAGTATGACGATATTAAATATATTCATTGTTTGAGTTGTGAAGATTGTTATGTGACAATAATTCATTTTGCGTAATTTCAGGTTCTCTTCATTTGTGACTGACACATCACAGGCTGACTACTTAGAGACTGAGTCGGACATTTTTCCATATTTTTCCATATTGAGTATCGTTTAGTGGTTCTGAGTGAGTGATTAAGCCGTGTGTTAGACCTATGTGAAACACGGTTTTCCTGGAGATGAATATTATCAGCAGTTGCAGTAATACTAGCAAAATTATATTATGGGAGCATATCACAAAAAAGCTACGGTCAGATATTCTGATGGCACTCTATACTGCATTCTGTAGTAGTCATATTTTCTTGATTTTTGTGAGGATTTGCCAGAGTTCAGAGCCTATCAAGTATCAACACATGGTATCGTTTGTTTGTTGGTACTGATGTTTGCCTGTTGTTTGCCAGGTACATATCTGGAAACAGACTTTGACAGGTCAGTGACTCGAGACATTTCCATTCATCGTTCCAGAGCCGAGGTGCCAGATGGAACAAAGCGGCAAACGTCGACACCCACGGAACAACTTGCCGACATGCTTCGCCAGCCGCCACGTGCCGATCGTGGCCTATCGCCGTACCGGCACTCACAAATTCCCAGCGGTGGTAGCGGGAGTCCGGAGAAAATACCCGAACTGACTGGAGGTCGGTATCCAGCATACAGAGGCGATTCTGCGCAGCCAATGTCTGCATCACCACAACCAAGACAGCAGCAGCAGTGGTATCGACAGAGCCGTGAACAGCCAAGGACTGGTAAGGCTCCGGCGTGGAACGCACCCCGGAGATCGGGCAGTGATGAAAATGTTCTCGATCCACGTGCGGTAAATTTTACTTTGTCAGCATTGTTTTTCTGTGCCGGAATGCTGATTTTTCGCCAGTTTTTATGCTAGTACTGGTACCTTCATGATAATATGGATGTTTTAATTCCCTTTGTTTGTCATTTGTAACTGTATCTGTGGAAAGTAATAACTGTTACTAATTTGAGGAACACACTGCCAGGCAAGGTCGCAACTGCAAAATCTCTTCGCTTTTTGGCATAAACTGAAAAGATATTTATATTGTTCGTCTTATGACAAGATTGATGTGTAGCTATCTGAACAATTTGTTTTTTGTTTTACCTTTTTATTATTGATTTTGTTTTTAGTTACCATGTATTGTGGTATGATACTGCTGCTGCTGCTATACTGTTATTATTACAATAATTGTCTGACCAATGCAATGCATAGCATTGGATAGAGTATAAAATCACCTGAGCATTCGTGCGTGCGTTCGTTTGTTCGTTCGCCAACTGTGTCCATCTTTGAGGTGCCGTATCTCCATGATGGTGCAAGAGAGATAGATGCATGGTTACAATGAATCACCTATAGGAAGTGGCCCACCGCGAGTTGAGTGGTCATGTGAACCATGATGTCACATGACCTCAAAAGGTCAAGGTCACGACCCCATTATCTTTAAGGCACCATATCTCCATAACTGTGCAAGATGGGCACATGGTCACAATGGTCCACTTGCAGTGAACTGCTGGTGACGAATCGAATGGTCACGCGACTGATGATGTTGATTGTTTACTTATAATAATAGCGAAAGATGATTGACAATAACATTGCTGCTGTACAATTTGAAATTAAACTTTTTAATTTTCATTACCAGTTTACACAGCTCACTTATTATATTTATTTGGGCATATACTGTAAACTATCGAGATGCATTGGACAGACTCTATGTTTGTTTGAACATTATCTTGTTGTTACAATAACTACAGGGTACGGCAAAAAAGTAGCACCCTAAAGTTTTTTGCTGTTTTCTCAGCATTTGTTCGGAATTTTAATTTGAAATTTTACACATTTGTTTAATAAAGCGTTACACATCTGATTGCCAAATGAAATGTGATTTTGTTGAAAAACGACGAAGTTACAGACTTTTTAACATGATTGCCTACCATATTTTACCATTTAAAATGTTTAAGCTGAAAATCCTCTTTAATTTTCAAAAACCAGTTACTATGTTACTGTTGATGATGTCATGGTGACGTTTTGACAAACAGTAACGTGTTTTGTTTATAAATTATCACTCAATTATTGTTTTTTAAAGCAATCGCCGGCTGCTCACTGGGTTCATCTTCCAACAGATGGCATGCCAGCACACACAGTGCACGGAACAGACTGCGGGCCAACTGTCCAAATTTCACCACAAAGGACTAGTGGGCTCCAAATTTGCCAAATATAAACCCAATGGACTATCACGTGTAGGGTGCAATGTTGAGGGCTTACTACAAGCTTAAAACAAAGCCGAAAACAATCGCCGAAGTCAAGGAAGCGCTTCAGGTTATCTGGGGCAACCTGCCACATGGACTGATCAGCAAGGCTGTGAAAGACTTCTCAAATTAGGCGACTGAAGGCTTGTGTTGGAGCTTGGAGCTGGCGGTGGACGCTCCAAAAATTCACAGTGATGATGGAATTCTGGCATCTGATCATTGGTTAACTGTGTTGTTTCAACGACGTTATTGAATTGGTGTTGTAGCTTGAATTTTTTTGAATGCTGAAAAGTCGGTAGGCAGTCATGTTAAAAAAAATCTGCAACTTTATCATTTTTTAATAGAATCACATTTGGCTGAACTAGTGAACTAAAATGATAAACTGTCTATCGTGTAGAACAATTCAGAAAATAAACACGTAAAATTTTAGATTAAAATGCCAAACGGTTGCTGAGAAAACAGCGAAAAACTTTAGAGGGCTACTTCTTTTGCCACACTTTGTACTGCAAGTCTGTTTTTACTGCTATCACTACCATTTTTGCATTTTGTGTTAAAAACTACCAAAAATGTATTTTTGTCCTCGTGATAGTTGTCGAATAAATCTGAGATTTTCTGTTGCAGGCTCATCATGCTGTGAGTTATTCCAGGCCTTATTACGGTATGTTTTGTAAATATTGTTGTTGAATTAAATTTCTGTTTATAATCTGGTTATCTATAGTTGTTGTCTTGTTGTTGACTAATTTTTTTGTTCATTTTAAATCTGATGGTAGCATGCTGTTGTTTTATTGTTGTATCATTTTTAGTTTGCATTCTTCTACTGAATAAACTGTCTATTATGCAGTTTGTCATTGTCAAAGCTACAGCTGTTATTTGAGATTGCTTGTGTAAATGCTGTTTTCTTTTCTGTCTGAGCTGTCAGTAGATTAGCAGTTTTTTTATTTATTGGTTTATATGTTCTTAAGTACTACTGTTTTGTTATAAATTTTTAAAGTTACTTTCTGAAAGTTATCTCAACATTTTCTAAGTTCTTTCTAAGAATCCAGTTACTAGTACTAAAATGAAGATAAGCTAATTCTTGAGAATTGTTAGAATAGGACTTATGACATGCTATGTGTTCGTCCCCTTACAAAGCTAGCAACAACATTGGAGCATTGAATGTGAAGCAACAATGCTGTAGCATTGGGTGCATTTGTTGTTGGTGCTGACAGATATGCCGATAGACCCACTGGAGCTCCAGAGGTCCAAGTCTATGCCAAGAGTCGGTGCTGGTCTTGTTGATGTGAGAGATCAGACATATGGCGAGCCATATCGGCCGGTGTGTTCAAGTCTTATTTTTGAAAGTCGGGTTAAGCTGTCAGTAGTTTGGAGCTTTTTTGGAGTTATGGCAGCAGCCCATTGTTTCTTTGCTGTCAGCAGCACATTGACACACAGTCAGTGTGATGTGGGCAATATCGCCTTTTGTGATTTTTGCTGTTTTCGATGTGCAAGTCCTTAAATGTTGCCGTTAACAAGTGTATAAACTGATGTTTTGTACATTTATTCTATGTTAAAAGCACCGGAAAATTTTTTAGCTAATTCACAGTAAGGCACTGGCTACTACTTGTTAGTTCTGACACATACATTAGTCTTTCTACATATCATACTCACTTTTCTCAATGATCTGTTTTTAAATTATCATAACCTGTCTCTCTGTTATTTCACATCTTTGCTCATTTGCATTTTTATTATCATTTGTTATGTGATGTTTTGCCTAAGCTTTTATGGTCCAACAGCAAAAAATGATTTCTGATACACTTTATTAGGATCTTAGAATAACTTATGAAATGTTAGGATAGATAATGCATATTGATCTGAGAAATTTCTAAGACAGACTTGTTTGGATTAAGGTAAGAATGAAATTTGGGAAGATTTTTTCAAAGCAGCATTGAACCAACTGATTGCTTTTTCCTTTACCCATTTCTTCTGATCTCCTCAAATGGCAGAGCTTGATATTTTGATTGTTATGTAAATTTTCTAATAAGCTCACGAAGGATGAAATAAGTGATATCATGTGATGCCTTTCTTTTGTTAACAGTTGACAGACTGCAGTTGTGAAACGTAAGAAAATATATAGAAGAAAATGAAAACATACAAAAAAACCAATGCACTCAGTAACTGTATTAAATAACATAACATGCAATGAAATTGTTGCCAAAGGCGGAGCAGACTGTTCGTGGTACACATTCAACCTCGGCTGTCAACCAGTCTTACCAGCCGTATCCTGGAGTCAGCGACATGCCACCCCATCATGCCTATAGTGCATCCGCTGGTATAGTAATGATGATTTTTATCCTTAGTTTACTTTTTGTATGTCTGTCGGTGGAAAGGATATAGAATCCTGCAGTCAGGCAGTTTGTTTGCTTGAACTGATTATTGTTAAATCTTATGTTGTGTTATGCACACAATTGGACGTCTGTTCTAGATAGATTGATATTGTAGTTTCTAGTTTGTGTAAAGCATGGTGTTGATTTATGCTTTATTATGTATTTTTTCACATTTTTTGCTTATTATCTGTCCCATTGCTATAGCATAGCATGGGACAGATTATAAAATCACTTTTGTCATTCTGTCTGTCCATCTGTAAACACTCCTATGGCCGCAATTTTGATTTGATCTTGATGAAATTTTGCACAGTGGGGCCCAAAAAGTAAGATCGAGTTTGTTTTGGATAAAAATCTGATAACTCCTTCCCCTATTTTACCCCAATTTTTAAGAATTTGCATTACGGCCTATGGGGACTTCAAAGTGGTATAACTCGGTTCCTGTAAAAGATAATTGCATGCTGTTTGCACCTACCCCCTATTTTCGGGCCCACGCTATCTGATGGTGTCATTTGAATTTCTCCCCTGACGAACCTTGTTGCCATGGCAACGAATTTTGGGACAAAAATTGAATATAACTTGACCCCGTGAAAAATAATTGCACGCTGTTTTCACCTACACCCCTATTTTTGGGCTCGGGCTATCCGATGGTGTCATTTAAATTTTTCGCCTGCCAACCCCTGTTGCCATGGCAACGAATTTTGGGACAAAATTGACTACAGCTTGGCCTCGTGAAAGATAATTGCACCCTGTTTGCACCTGCCCACTTATGCGCAGCTGCTAGGCCAGTGTTTTTTCAACCTTTTTGCTGCAGCGGAACCCTAAACAAGCGTGAAGGTCACTCACGGAACCCCATGCATTGATCCACGCATCCAGCGATGTACGCGAGGTAGAAGCTACAGACTCATTTCCCTAGCAGGGCAGAGCCTCCATAGGGATGAGAAAGCAGGCAAAGATGACCAATTATAATATGAAATTTGGCTGCTCCTTAGCTTTGATATGGGTTTCTCACGAAGAGCTATAGCATTTAACCATTAGTAGGCAGCAGTAAGTTATTGTATTTAACCAAACACGATGGGCGAGGCGGTCGTCGACGGCCGCTTAGCCCCCGCCACCAACCCAGAAAATTTATCATGCGGACGCGCTCGGATATATACTCGTCTTTTTATTTTCCTTAGCAGAGTGTTCAAAGAATTGAATTAACTAAGTAACCCTCGGGTCCAGGATCTTTACAGCTGGAGGTATTTTAACAAATGATGATGATGATGATAGGAGCCAGTCAGGTGAAGTCATCGGAAGAGATGGTTCATGGTGGGTATCAGCAGCAAGCGGGAGTTGGCGCTGGGTATCAACGACCAGCTGCCACTGGGTTTGAACTTGGCAGTCCGGCGAAAAGTCACCAGACCCGTAATAACGTGATGCAGTCCACCAGCCGACCAGACACCGGCATGCAGAGATCAGCTGCACAACGACTGTGGAACAACCAACCGGTCGGTTCAAACTTTTGCATTATTCTGTGCATCTGAAATGCATTTGTAGAGCGCTGTAAAATTTTCAGCTAATTCACAGTAAGGCACTGGCTACCTTACAGATTACAACTCATCCGAACAGATCATGCATCTGGTGTCTTCTGTGAGAACAGTAACAACATTGACGGGTAGTTTATTTCATGTTATTCTGGTACGCCTCTGATGAACTTTGAGTACAACTTCCATTTGCAGTTAAGTGTCAACCTTCAGGTGGTGGTTTGAGTATTGTTGTATGTGAATTCGAGATTAGATTTGTTAACATTGACTCTGCGTCATGTTTTGAAAAAAGGGACACCGTCAGTATAATGTGCGCAAAAATTGTAAGAGTGCATTTAACTAAATTTGCCAAAGTTATTCAGAAAAAAACTAGGTCCATTTTTTTCCGGACGTGAGAATGAAGCTGTTTGTGTGAGATTACTTTGCTCATCTGCTTAATTAGTATCTCTCTGTCTGTCTGTATCTTCTGTATATTGTTTCTTTGTTGCTATTGTCATCTGTCATTCTCATTAGTTTATTGTGTAATTTGTATTTTGTGTTTTGCTTAAATGGTGAATAAACCTCTAATAATGGCAACATGTTGGTGTCGGTCATCAACGTAACTTTGTGGTCTGCCCCGTTAATGCTTTGGGGCTGCGGACAGGTAAACAATTGTATTTGACCAAACACCGAGATCAATTTCGCTTTTTGGGATAGTAGAATGAGTATTTTGCACTTCAGTGGCACCTGCAAAATAGTTGCTCAATTGTTTACCTATGCACTTCAGCTGATTGTTTTACAAATTTGTGTGTCATCGTGATAAACCCAGTGCAAATGATTTTGCTCATGTTATAAAATCGACTCAGTTGTGTATGTTGTCAATTGATGTCGTAGAAGATGCGATCGTTTGATAAACTGATAAAAGCAGAACCTTCCAAGACACTCGAGTTTGATGACCTGACTATTGATCGCGAGGTATTCTCAGCTTTTTAGTCAACTCGGAAGCGATAGCTTTCGGAGCAGATTTACACTTTGCTGGCATTTATCATTATTATTCTTTTTTTCTCACCACGAGATCTTCGAGCTGCATCAGCTGATCGCTGCAAAATTTTGCACGATGACGGAGAGTGTGTTTGATTAAAAAACAAGGGTTCAAAATTTTGGGGGTCCTCCTCCAAAAAAATTTTAAGGGCCAAAAACATGCAAAATTTGGTGCGATTTTGGTCGACTTCAAACTTTGACGGCAAATGTCTCAGGATAAAGATATTCAAAATCGACCAAGTGCATCATCGATCGCGATTCCTCCCGCGTTCAGCGAAAAAAGTCCGGTGAACTTTGGTGCACTAATTGCGGAGATCTCGATGTGGAATCATACCAACCCAAATCAACTTTTTCTGAAGGTCATATTTTAACCCCTAAGGGGTGCTGCACCCCCACATTTTTACACGTGCTAGAGATTGACAGTCTTACTAGCCCACCCCCACCAGGGACAAGGGTCCCCCTTACAATTTCTTTAAAGGGGGTCCAAAATTGGCTTAAAATGTAGCATATTAGCAGCAAGAAATTTGGAGCCAGGGGGAGTATCTTCATGAAACTTTGCCACGTGACGTGCTGCTGCATGGGGTATTAACGTGGGTACAACTTTTGGGGCACCGCCCCCTTAAAATTTGGGAGGGCAAAAACGTTCAAAAATCTGTGCAATTTATGACAGCTTTCGAGTTTGACTGCAAATATTTCAGTAACAAATAGAGATATCGACAAGCAGTAAAAAGCGTTATCAAGCACGATTAATCCCACGTTGAACAAAAAGATCTCACGAACTTTGGTCCACTAACAAAAAAGTTATAGGTGCACATGTTGACCCACCCTAGGTCGACATTGCGCATTCTGCGTATGCTAATACATTTGAGTCCGGGTTACATGACTTTGCTACCGGGAGAATTCACCCCTTTAAATTTTCCCCCAATCGGACTTAGGGTGCTGAGCAGACTCACGTTGGGCTTTGCCCCAAATTTATAGTTGTTTCTGTTAAGTGTTAGTGCACAGTTTATATGCTTTTCCTCGACCATAGCAGATGTCTGTGTCTTTTTTAACTTCGTCTGTCCATGACATACATGTATGCCTAGTGTTTTTTGTTTTTGTGCATGCATCTGTTTGTATGTTTTTTTGGTTGTGTGCTGAATGCCCATTGATAGATTTTGATGAAACTTGCTAGTAGTGCATCTTGAGGTGGAAAGAAGCTGGTTAGGTTTTGAAGTCAAAAGATCAAATGTTAAGTTTTTAGCATGACCATTACGGCTTTCCCTGTGCCCGAGTGTGACAGACAGACAGACCACGCTGTAGTGAAATCTTTTGCAATAGCCGACATTGCTGATGCTGTCACTGCAACTGCACAGTAATTTGTATTTTCTCACACGTTGCTGTAGTCAGCAGTACTAATAAATATTATGCCATGTTGACCTGTATTTGTTTGAAAGTAATTAGCAAATTGCAACTGATTATAAATAAAATGAATTAGGATTAAATAAATTTTAGAACAACAATTGTAATGCACTCAACATCACAGCAGTGCTTGCAGGGAGTTGAGAAGCGGCAGATGAACTGTTTGTTGTCTTCAAACGAGTGTCTAATGATACAGATAACCAGTGATAACATTGTTATGCAGCTGCAGCATCCGGAGCCAGTACAGATACTTGAGAGGTACGACGCTGACTTGAACAATGAGGAAGAATTTCCCACCGAGGAGGAGCGTCAGCTGAGACGTGAGAAGTCGGAGAAGTACAAGAAGTTGTTGGCTGCACACAGGTATGATAGCAGCTGTACGGACAGAAACACTGTGGCCTAGTTTACACAAGTTCCTAGGAATTTGCTGTAAGATTTTCTCAAGATCTTACTAAGTTTTTCTTAAGTTTTTTTCTGTGTAAGCAAACTTTTGTTTTCGTACATTTTTAAGGCATTTCGTAAGTTGATTTTTAATTGGGAATTTCTAGTCGTCAGACAATAGTGACACCGGGTGTATAAATAGAAACACAATTGGAACGTTGTCATTGGTCAATTCCATGCTGTTATGTAGTCACCCTACATGTAGTTAAGCAAGCAGCTTGTCTCTTTTCACTATTGCCAATGATTGCCAGTGTAAACTAACTGCCTTAATTTGCCGGAGGTGGTGGTGGTAGTTGTTGAGGAGTATTATCGGATCGACTCCGATTTTGTGGTTTGGGACCCGCGCATCCAACGCATTCAGTTGGAATGGGGCCGTAATGTACTCAGGTCCTCAACTTTTGTTTTTTAACGTAGGCCCACCAAATTTGGGGATGTTGTAGCCCTACCCCAGGGCTCTCCGAAAATGCCGGAAAAAGTGGACCAAAGTTCACAGACTTCGAGAAAATCGGGTCCGAAGTCGAAACTTTGACTCCAAAAATCTCGTCCCCCAAGGGGTTTTGGGGGCAAATTTTGGCATGGGCCTGTAGGGGGCCTAGGGGCCTACCTTAATTTCGAAATTGGGGGACCCCCATTTACCCCCAATTTTTGGGGATTTTTTCCAACATTTTCACTTTAACCA
>Ga0209367_1004722_pt1 | contig 18881 bp, 11 predicted proteins | sample WorMetLIZISLAND2_FD_187412 | JGI IMG/M metagenome (GOLD analysis project Ga0209367, IMG submission 187412) | Marine gutless worms symbiont microbial communities from Max Planck institute for Marine Microbiology, Germany - Olavius geniculatus... ... | reverse complement strand
GTCCCCCCACTGTCTAGAAGAAATCGCCGCCACTGACTAAAATTAATAACTGAATCGGTTTACACTAGAGCTGTCACAGTTGATGCGTTAATTAACACGTTAATGCGTTAATAAATTAACGCGCGTTAAAAAAATTAACGCGCGTTAAAAAAACTAATGCACATGCGTTAATTTATTTCATTCAGTTACTAAATTCCGTGCAGCAAAGGTTCGGATATTCCATTAAACTGCGGTTATATGACAATCGAATGAAATTAAGAAACTAAACTAGTTTTCGTTTCATCACTACTGTAAATAAACAATTATAATTACAATTATAATTGTAATTACCTACAACATCGGCAATATTGATAGTTACTTTATTAAAGTTTATTACATTTTTAAATCTTTATTTATTCACCAATCCAAATGAACAGACAGACAGACAGACGTACAAACATACGCACGAAACTGACAAAAGATAGTAAGCAAGCAATTCGCGTAAGCGTAACCCAATGGAGTCCATCACAAAATGATGGACAAGAGATGATGTACAAAATAAAAATACTATAACAGTTAAATAGTAAATAGTCTAAATACGTTTAAAAAATAAAAATTATATGTGTTTTTAAAACTTTTTTTCATTTTTCTAACTTTCTATATTCTACAGGCGGGTCCCATAAACGTCTCGGGCCCGAGGTAATTTACCTCCTACTCTCCATCTCGACGGGATGGGTGCGTTAATTTACACGTTAATTAATGCATTAAAAAAATAACGCAGTGCGTTAATGCGTTAAAAAAATTAACGCCTTTACAGCTCTAGTTTACACTGTTACAGACATGAGGGTACATATGAAAGTAAAGAATGTGTTCAAACACATTGTCGAACTGATGTTAGTTATTTCAACAGTAATAAATAATAAACAATAAAAAAACAAATAAATTAATCAACGGCGAAATGGAATGACTGCATCGAAACAAACACAATATTGACAAAATATTCACGCTTTTGCTGCATTTTTCAATGCAGTAATTAACTGATCAAACGCTGTGTGGAACGTCAAGGCGCGTACAGAGCGACGCAACTGAACTGAACTGACACGGTTTAGTTTTTGATGAACTGACCAATGGACAAGCAGGGCGAGCCCATTGGTCATTGGTTGACACGTACGTGAGCGTAGTCACGTAAGCCACCGCCGCCGTTAAACGGTGCCTACTGTAATGCAATACTGCAGTTCAGTTCAATTACGTCGCCCCGTTCGCGCCTTAACGTTATCATCAAATACAAAAAACCTGGCCTATTGTACAGTAGGCCTATTCAAACTTGCAGACGAGCACTCGATTGATGCGAAATAACGATAATCGCCGGTAGGTCGCATCACTAATCTGTGGCTCAGCTTAAAATATCGATCTTTGGCTGAACGTGAACGTCGATTGGCGGAGTGACGTCACTGCAGACGTGGCCAGTACTGTGACGTCATGGCGGCTGCGGCAACTGATTGGTCGGTGTGGAACTGAGTGGGCGGAGCTCCGGGCACTTGCAGAGGAACTGACAGGCCCGGAGACAGCAGCCCTACAATTTGTACACACAGCTCAGTGCCGGCGCTAGAGAGTTGAAAGCCTCCCCAAATACAAATGTGAGGCCCCTATAATGGGGGTCTAGGAGCGAAGCCCCCAGCGGGGTCCAGGGTAAGAGCTTCTGGTCAGGTGGACATGGGGGCGAAGCCCCCTAAAGCTGAAACACTTTTGATTTTTGGACATTCACTAAAAGTCGCAAATTTGCCCACTTTAAAAAATTGGAAACACAAAAAAATCATATACAATTTGTGTTGTCAGTGGCGTAGCCAAAGGGGCAGGGGGCCCAGGCCCCCAATCCTCCAAACAAAACATAAGCAAACGTTTAAACTGCACGAAATTGGCCAATTTGGTCAGTTTAAAATAATTCAAATCGTTGCCACCAGATCTCATTTCTTAAAGCTAAAATGCACCAAATTCGATTTCGGCTGGGGCTGCGCCCCACACCCCGCTGGGGAAGCTCACAGCCCCCTAGCTGGATTTTAAAGGGTCCTACTTCTAAGAGAGAGGAGGGGGAAGAGGGAGGACAGGGAAAAGGAGGGAGGGGAAAATAAAAATGAAAAAAAAGGGAGGGACACATTGGGGAAGGGAGGGAAGGGGAAGGAAGACGAGCTCCCCCAACTGAAATTTCTGGCTACGCCACTGTGTGTTGTTACTTGTCTTTGCAAAAAAATAAAGTCTAACAGGCCGCGATACGTCACAAATTACTATACATTAATGAAAAGTAACAGACTTGTCCATTTTGGGTAAACTTTCCACATGTTTACTTACTATATATTTTGAATATATTTTTCAAAAAATTGGAAATTTTTTTCGTACCTAGCATGAGGCCCCTTAGCATACGTGAGCCCCCCCCCCGGCCGGAAGGAACCCTTCTGCCGGTGCCGCGACGGCTCTGCAGAGCTATGTATTATGCAGCCGCTAGAACGGTCCGTATTACGGGTCATGCGCGTCCGTCTGTCTGTCCGTCCCCCATGGGCTATAGACGTAACGAAACCAAAATCGGTGTCAACGTTACTCAGTGCAGAAGTAACCGACATTTTTGGTTCAATAGTTCGAAGGTTGTGGTCATATGGATGTTCAGCTCTAAGCGGACGGCCGCGTAATTGTGTCGAGACTTGACCAGTATCCACCACTACAACTAAAGTAAACCGAAAGATAAGGCATTGCTGCGTAACAGACTAAACGTAAACAGTTCTTCTTCATTACCGCCTAAAACTTTGGAAGCAAACCAAAGAAACTGCAAACACACCCGCAAAAAATTGTCAGACGAACTAGATTTCATGGCTAAAATATACCGAATTTAATGTCGACTGGGGCACCGCCCGGACCCCGCTGGCGAGGGGCACACCCCTTGCTCAGAGCCTTTCCCCAGACCTCTCCTCGCTTGTTAATGTTTTCCCACTTTTCCCCACTGTATTTTTAGGCCTAATACTAGCGCAAATTGTATGCTATGTAATACCGTTGTGCTGTGGCGGGCCTGTAGGAGTGGCTGCCGGTGACATCATGGCATTGCCAGCCGCTGAAGCCGATGCAGTGTAGCGACTGAACGAGTTGCTCAGCGACAACGGGTCATAGTAACCTTTAGCCGCTACAACACATTACACCACACAACTGTCAATAATTCAATGAATCAATAAACATTAATTAATATACTGTAAGTGTCAATGTCATAAGCATACGTTTCAACACGGCCTACAACGCAATCATCAAAGCGCTGTTTTAGCTCAAAATGTACCACAAACCCGCTGAGGACTTATACAGCGTTCCCGTAGATTTCCTAGCTAAACTAAAATAAAAAGGGGAGAGGATAATAGAGCGCGAAGGAAAGGAGAAATGTAAGAAGAAAGGAAAAGAAAAAGATAGTGAAGAAAAGGGAGAATATAAAATAGAAAAAAGTGAAAAAAGGGAGTGGAAAAGGGGGAAAAGAAGAAACAGGCAGGGGGAATTGAGTCCGATTTTGATGTTAGATTTAGGGGAATCGAACCCGCTGCTGTCACACTAAAGTTACCGCTACACAACCAAGCTGATTACCTGAAAGCATGCACGAGTAGGAGGAATATGACGACGGCGAGTTCTGCAGACAAGCGGCGTTAGCAGCCGCTGGTACAGGCAGGGAGTAAGCCGACGCCGCACCAGGCATACAACTGCAGATATCACAACTAGCAACGTAAACTTTACATAGCAAGTAAAATAAGTAAGTAAGTAGTCTGCATTTGTAACGCGCCATTTCAAAACAGAAGTTCGAATCGTGGGCGCGGATGGTAACAGTTAGTCGATGGTGGTGTTGCCGGAGAAAAGATGAGTCTTGAGGTGTCGTCGAAAGGTGTTTGTAGTGGATGCAGCGATATAGCTACAATTAACTAACCAATCGTTTATTACACCAAAGGCAGCACAGCAAATACACAAAACAAAAAATGCAAAAATATCGCAATGCAAAAAACTAAAAATGAATGTCCACGAGTTCACACCGCAATCGAGTAAAATATGTAGGTTCTGTGTGTACACACGCGTAAAACTAAAAAAACACAACGGCTGTAAAATGCAACAATCATGTTAACAGGTAGTGTTTTTGAATGATTAAGTAAAAAAAAACATAGACCTAGCGCTTGCTCGTTTTGCTGCTGTTGGAAGTTCATATGGCAATTAGTTAGAGATATACCAATCTCAATCTGAAAGTAATAAACGATTGGTTAACTTATTAGTCTGGATAAATAAAAATACCTTTTGACCGATTGACTGATTGCATTATATAGAAATAGCAATGAAATTATTCAGTGATGCTTGTATGAAAAAAGTAAGTAATTAAAAAAATCTTAACACTAGATTACAAACGTTGACCATCAGTCTTGTTAAGCTGCAATAAAAATCCATAATTTTAATCGAATTTTAATAAAATTGTTCATCGACTAATAGTTTGACAATTAATCGACTATTAATCGTTAATTTCTGCAGAACTATTTATTTGTTTTGCTACAACGACTACGGCGGTGAATAGAAATAATTTTAATCAACAACTATACTGACTCGGGATATGATCGGTACTGGTCGGCGACCGCTGCGGCGGCTGCCATTGACGCCAGAGGCTGATGAACCAGTGAAGCGTGGTAGACGCCGTTAGCAAAGCCTGCTCCTGCCGTGGCGGCGACTGTAGGCCCATTCACCATACCTATACACAGTCACAACACAAAGTATTCTGCACTGTGTTAAATGATTAAATCACTGTCTGGGGTGGTATTATAAGTGGGTGAAGCGTGATAGACGCCGTTAGCAAACCCTGCTCCTGCAGTAGCGGCGACCGTAGGTCCGTTAACCATACGATTACCTGAGCACCAGAGACATAACAGACTATTGTCTTATATCAAACCACTGTCTGGAGTGGTCATTAGCGTGGCCATAGAATTGCATTGGTGGCACGTTCCTCCTAGGAGACTACTTACTCGAAATAGTATTAAAATGCACCAAAACCCACTTCATTTTCACCTGAAAAATCGAGAAAAGTTTCTGGCCACGGGGCGGTGATGTGAATCAAACTCGGTTTAAAATAAGCCTACAAATATGATATATTCAATAGGCCCCCTAATCGTTGATTCTGTCATTCTGCAGAGACGATATAGGCTATTGTAGAATGTAATCCAGTTCAGTGTGTATAAACGTTTATAAAAATTCGGGAAAACCGCCGCAAAGATAAACAGCGTCATTTGCCATATAAATGCCACAAGTTTTTCGCCGGCGTCACTGGGAAAAGTCAGCGGAGCAATGGAATTAGAGCTCAACATCGCAAATCTGTACAGACCTAGACCTGGTACGGTGCCTGGGCCAGCACAGCCTGCACTGCCGGCTGACACACCAGCACACAGACCGACAGAAGATTCCAGATCACTTCCACGACATCCTGGAAGATCGAGAAGATTCAGTCTTCCACGTCCACCTGGAAGATTATCCAGTTTTTCACGTCCTGGAATAGCATAAGGACTTGGAGGACCGACGATGGAAGCTTCCAGATCACTTCCACGACGATGAGTACGCAGTTTCTCTTCGCGACGCCATTTTGCGCGACGGTTTGAGAACCACACCTGACATATGGTTCAAACACGCACACGCCACATATACACCAATCAACTCTAGCTCACAACCTATCCTCAGTCTAGGGTTGGATTCGAGGCCTTCATTTTCGAGGCCAAGGCCAGTGATCTTTGAGGCCAACGCCAAAGCCAAGACCAAGGTCAAGGTCAGAGCCAAAGTCAGTGGTCCTCAAGGCCAAAGCCAAGTCCAGGCAAGTGGTCTTCGAGGGAAAAACCAATGCAGGACCAGTAGTCTTGGATGCCAAGACCACTAGGTAAGTAAGTAAATAAAGTAAGTATGACAATTTTATAATGCGCAACGACATAGCTAGCTTAATCTTGTTCAAACCGTAATTTTTTTAAAATTTTTGACGTCCGGTGGCCTTGACGTTTGACCTTTTAAACCGAATTGCTCACCGGTTATCTGTGCCGTAAGAAACATTCAAGACAATTTTGTTTTTAAGTTTTTACTTAGTTTTCAAGTTAGAAACCCGTACGGGAGATATCGACAGACGGACGGACAGACGGATCGCCTGAAAATGCAAAACTGAAAAATGACGGACCAAAGAAACCACGAGGGTGAAAAATACAGAACTGGAAAATGTCGGAAGAAAGTGACGGACTGGCAATGCAGTCATGCATTTTCCGGTTTTGCAGTTTTAGCGCCCCCGTACACACAAGACGCAAACCGGCCACAGAACGGTCGCATGATAATTCTGATCATATAAATGTATGATTTAACTACATTTATTCTGTAGTAATTAATTATAATTAGCTAATTACCTGTATGCGCGCTTCTGGTAGGTCGAGTTTCTGGGCCAGTCTTTCCCTTGCAAACACGTCTGGGTAATGTGTCTTCTCAAATTCTGCAACGACGCATGGTAAATAATCATTGCTTTTTACTACAGAAAAAAAACAGAATTTTCTTAATATATTTTAAGCAACTTGATTTGTATCAGATGGCTCACCTTTGCGTCATCAATTTTGAGGTATTAAATATTTTATGTTGAAAACAGCAGACAACAAAATAGCTGGCTGATGAGCTTAAAACACGTCTAATCGATGAGTGAATAATTTTATCAGTCGATCGTTGATTCTGCTATCAGGCATTGGCGTTGCATCTAAGCCATTGCGTCTTTGTATGCGGAGCACACTTTGGCATAAATTCTAATTTGCAAGCGAGTTGTTATACAAACTTATAATTTTGTTGAATAATTCACATTTTAAGGTATTTTGTGCCCAATTAACTCGTTATAGCGTTTACTTAAAACAACAACTCAGCATTATGCAGCAATTTGGAGCATCTGTGTTTCACATGGTAGTGCATTGACAGAAATTAGATGAGGTGAAAAATAAGTGCACTTTACATAATTTTGTCAACTTAGCCGTCAACTTGCCAAAAATTATTAAAGTTGGCAAAAAATTTGACAAAGTTATGACAAAAAAAATTTTGACTGTTTTTTTTCTGAAACACGGTGTATTGTAGAACATAAAATATCAAGAAACTGCCTGAGATCAGAATAACTAAAAAGAAAAAATCAATGATAACTTATAGAAAAAATTGAAAAAATAACAAACTACAACACATAAAATACTAAAAATAAAAAAATGTGAAAATAATAATTAGTATTTAGTATACCTTTCTCGAGGTCGTCAATTTGCTGAGTGGTGAATGATGTTCGGTTTCGCTGCAGTTTTCTCTTTAGTCGAAGTCGAATTTGTTCATCCGACTCAGGACCATGATGACCACGCCCCCCTGCCCCTGCTCCCACTGGACTGCCGTCATCGCTGCCTCCGCCCACCATGCTCCCTTCTGCACAACGTCTCACCACACCTTAATTGTATCGCTACTCTACCTCGTGAAATATAAATTTAAAAAATGCACCAACTGAAGTACACCAGTGCATGAACTAAGGAAAATGCAATAATGACAAAATGAGCTGGTTTAGCATTTGTGTTAACCGTGTTTTAATTTTGTCCTGAAATTTTTAAAGTGTTTGGCAATGAAAGAATTTTGACAAAAAGCCAAGCTGTCGCAAGGGTGAGCCGACCGTACAGCCTATATCCGAAGGCCAGCGCAACACTTTATGTGACTCTGCTATAGGCCTATTAAACCCTACAATCAACTCTAAGATATGATACGATACGATTTCGGCGCAGCTGACGGGCGGCAGGCAGCAATTTTGCGTTCAAAATTGCGGCCAAACAACTGCAGATAGCGACATGGTTACTACTGACAGCCTATAGGAACTCGTCATCACCCTACCATCGCTGACCCCTACGGCGTACCGTTTAGCCATAATACATACGCTACAGACGACGACAAACGACAGACAGACAGACAGGAGTCACATTATTATTCAAGGCTCGACCTAACGGTGGGTCAAAAAATGCAAGTTGCTACTTATATTTAACTATCGAATTGTAATGATTGTACACGTATCAACAAATATTTAGGGAGGCTTATAATACACTGTGCATGTCCCTCGTTTCGTTTTCCCTAGGTAGTGCAGAAGATGAGGTGAAAACTTGAACTTGATGGGAAGTTGCATCGGAAATATTCGTACCAAAAATAATGAAAAAATGATAATCTTTCTTCAAGTTACAATCCATAATGGCGACAATCCTTTTTCGATGCACAGTGTACAAATGTAGTGTAAAATGTATTGCTACCGGTGTTTAAAGTGTGTGACAAGAATAACTGTGATCAAATGGCTACAGCGCTATGTGGTTACCTTCATCGTTTCTTCGTTTTCCCGATGTCGACACTAAAAACACAACAAAAGTCAAGATAAAACCGTAACATATATATTTAAAGCTGCAATAAAGAAAAAGAAAAGACATTTTGTCATTCTGGCGTGAGTACATTAACTTTTACTGCAGAGACATTTTACAGCAAATGATAGAAATTAGTAAGTAAGTAAGTAATTTCCGTCGCTAAAAACCAAACACGGAACGAGCTCTTCCGTTAACTCACATCATGCATACGCTCGCTTTGTACAGGAAACGAACAGGAATATGCAGGAAACCTAATAAAAGCTTCCGTTGCTTTCTTATAAGTAGGCTAAATGTACGTGTAGGCCTATAACCTTTCGCGTAAAAGTAGTCGGGATAAAGCCAGAAAGTCTGGACCCTTAAGGCAAGTAAAGAAAGACTGCAATGTAGCGCATGGGTCACGGTGGGTCCAACAGCAGCGTGTATGAGCACTTAGCATGATTCGGATTTCGGGGTCATGGACCCCGCTGGGGAAACTCACAGCGCTCCCCAGACCTCCTAGCTGGATATTAGGGGTACTAGGGTGGAAATGGGACAGAAAAAGTGGAATAAAAAAGAGAAAAGTAAGAAAAAAAGCAGGAATAAAAAGGTAAAAAAGGAAAAAAGAGGGGGGAAACGAGACAAGAAAAGAGGAAGATAAAAAATGGGAGAAGAAAAGAGGGTAAGGGGAAAAAGTGTAGGAGAAAAATGGAAAAAAAGGGAAAGAAAAAAGAGAAGAAAGAGGAGGCTCCCAATTAACGTTTTTGGCTACGCCACTGGCTTGCTGCTGCTACTGCTGCTACTGCTGCTGATAATGACGACGACGATGTATATTTCTTGGCCGGTAAGAAAATATGTCCTGTTTGACTGATGTTACGCGGCGTTCTCTCTACCTTTCTCTGGCCGTGTAGGCGATATACGGACGTGACGTAGGAAGTGGGAGCCCTACTGAGACGCATGACAGACGGACGTGCATTTAGCGACTAAACAGTACGTTTCATCAACGCCATGACACACTAGCACGCACGTCGCGCTATCGTTCAGCCGCTGCGTGTTTGTGGCGTCTTTCGTCGGCCTTAATGAGCCGGAAAAATACGGCAGAATACAGGCAGACGGAAGAACAAGAGACGGCGAATGGCAGATCTATAATGTGTGTGTGCTGTTGAGCGAGTGACGAGTGAAACAAGCTGGAAACTAAACGTGTTTGTACATGCGTGAGCGTACCGACGTCGCTAACAGTAGCAGTAACGTCAGAAAACAATGCACAACCACATAAATAGGCATATGCAAGTCGTCTGCTTTACTTTCGCCCTCTGGACTCTTTGGGAGTACCCCTGTTTGACACTCCCGTTTGGTGGAAATCCCTTCACCCTGCAGCGGCACACAATCTTTTCGCAAAAAACTAAGAGATAAGCTAACCCCATGTATCTATGTCGCCCGGGTTTGAATTAATTAGCACATGATTCGTCGCGCTTTAAAAAGTTAAAAAATGCCATCTGCAACAGAAAGCATAGAAATTTTTTTCACGAATTAGTAGTATTATTATTCCACGTCTATGTGGGATAAAAGGATAAAAAAACAAAACACAGTATAGGCGTACACTTGCGGTCGATGTTCGTCGACGCCGAATGCTGCTGTCCGTGGTGAAAGTTGCCCGCTGCATTGGCACCACTCGCAGTCGCAGCAGCACCGGCCTGCGTCAGCTGGCGATGATGTTGCTGTTGCGTCGCAGCTATGCATCCAGCAGCGGCGGCTGCAGCAGCTGCGCCGTGCATCACGGCAGCTGTCCCGGCAGCGCCGTACCACGGGTTGGTGGCCGTGCGATGCCACGGAGACGCCCCGCTGCCGAATAGACCCGAGTAGACGGCGTGATGTCCGGCCGGGCCGGCGGCGCAGCCTCCCAGACTGCCGCCCTTCTGGGTGTCCGAACTAAGGTTGCGCAGCACGCGGTTTATCGACGACACCTGCGTGACAAACAATCGACAGCCAACCAACATTGTTCAGTAGCGTAATCCATAAATGTAAACTGAAGGCCTCCCTCTTTTCCTTTTCTTTTCCTTCCATTTCCCTCCCATTCCTTTTCCTTCTCTTCCCTGTCCTTTATTTCCTGGCTCGTTCACCTGTGTAGAGTGGCAGCTAACATTGTGCGTTCCCATATGGCAGGTGACGCTCAGTAGCTCTGTGTGAATTTTCTATTAAAAGCTCTACACTGCTTTTACCTTTACATTTATACAATCAACAACCAACCAATCTGCCATTGTTCATCACACTGTTTTGATTTCATGACCTACAACAGCCAACCAAGATCGTTCAGCGGCGTAACCATAAGTGTGCATTGGGAAGCATTCACTCACTTCTCTTTTCTTTTCTCCCTTTTGTTTTTTTCTTCGCTACTTTCTTTTCCCGTACCCCCTTTACCATAGCATGCTTCCCCTTTCCTTCCATTTTTCCCTCCTGTCTTTTTTCCTTCACTTCTCCTTTCCTTTTTCTCTTTTATAGGCCTACCCCCTTTTTATCCTTCCTCAGCTTAGTAGTACAGGAGATCTGATGACAACAGTTTTAAGTATTTTTCTAAGTTTCTTATATTTATAAATGTGCCCGGCCTTTGGATAGCCTGGGTAGCTTGCGCAACCACGCACACGACTATTTAAAAGTCAAGACAACAAGCGCTTTCGTATGCTGCACTGGCTGCATGGAATTAACAGTCTGCCACCGTCGATTCAACGTACTTGTGACACTGCGTCCTTTAAACGAAACTTAAAAACACTGCTGTTTTAGAGAGCTTTTTGTATATCTGATTCATTTTTTGAAGCAAATTTCTAGATTATTTTTCAGTTTCTATCTTAGCTTTTACGCACTTATTGCACATCACTGGTCATTCTTGCAAGTAGTTTTTTTTTGATTGATCGATGTCGCGATTATAATGTGATACTGACGCTGGGAATGTTATCCTGGTTGCAGAGTCCTTCGCTGAGCAGGCGGTCGCGTATTTCCCAGGCGAAGATGGATGGACACTCGCGCTTGTACTGGGCTATGCGCGTCACCACGTCCGGTGTGGCGACTCGGGGCTTACTCCCGCCAATAGCACGAGGACGAATTGATCCGGTCTCGTAGTAACGGCCCAGGATCTTACTCACGCAGCCGTTCGATACCTGTATAACATCATACGGCATGGTTGCAAACACGAAGCCCAGCTGTCGCTAGGGAAGACGCGCTAGCTTACAGCTTATGCAGTTCCTGTTGCAGTACTGACATTCAAGGTCATCCAAGTTCCAATGATTTTTATGTCATCTGAAAGTATGTATGCTACTTCCTATTAGTGATTTGATTAACAGTAACCTTCGCCGTATCTCTCAGCGTTTCCGAGATATGGCCAGTTTTCCGTAGACACTTGTAACTACATGTAGAATGAAGAAATTTATTTATTTGCCAACAAAAGCCAAGAAACAGGATACAACACATACAAGAATCGTTACAGAATAAAGTTATAAAACGGCCAGGGGCGGCGGTGGACGGGGGTTTCAGGGATCCAGACCCCCCAGCCTCCAACAGACAACTCATGAGATTCGCGCAAATCCAAGTTTTTTGGGTGAATAAAAAATTGGGGTGAGGTAGCGGAGATAAATCGACAACAACTCAACCTAGACTCCTCAGCTCAGAAAACCTGGCGCTGCCACTGAAAACAGCGTCAGTATGTTTTAAAAACATTAAAAAATATTCAAAATATACGTCTGATGCTTTTATGAAACACAATTTAGTGCAGCGACACACGATCTTTAGTGACAATGTTATAGTGGCACATTTTCTCATGATTCTGACAGTCACAGTGAAGAAATTTTGAAAATCGATTAATAGTGTATAAAGTGAAAACGTGTAAAAGTGGTGCCATTTATGGCCCACCCATAAGAGGGTGTCTCATGGGAGCAATACAGACTGCATTTAGGCATACAACTGGCCTGCAGTATTCGTGAGATGTCGCAGGGGCGAGCTCCACTGTGCGCAAGTTCGACAATTCGCTGACGTGTGGAGTCCGGCAAAGGTCTACCGTTCACAAACACTCCGCCCAGTTGATTCACGCCGCTGTGACCTGTACGTAACCACGTCCAGCGGTGTCGAGTGTTAAAAACAATAGGGGGGGGGGGCGCACACAGTTTTTCCGACAGAGGAGATTATCGGTGCTGAAAATATTATTGTAAATTAGTCCATAAATTCCTCTAAAATAAAAACATTTGCAGCCCCAAGTTTTGTATTTTGGAAAACAATTTTTAGAAGAAGAGCATTTCCGACAGGCTGAAATTTAGGGAAGAAACAAACTGTCCCTCCTGCTGCCCAGCCACGACTTCACTGCAGCAAAGTAACAATGGGACCATCGCAGAGCTACGGAGCGTCACCTGCCATATGGGATCACGCAGCGTTACCTTTCACCTGACACAAGTGAACGTGAACACCTTACTCGATTTACTTACCCCGGAGGGATTGAAAGCTGAGTTGACCGTGGTGTTGGTTATATACCGAGATGGTTCACCTGTCCGCAGACAGTCACCTATCCAAATAGTAACCACTTGATAGCAACCAGAAGTCGAACCCACGATATCTTTATCATAAGTCCGACACCCTCCCAAGGCACCTTAAAAACATTATACCGGGTGGGCCAAAAAACGTACCACTTTACTTTTGTCCACATTTTTACCAATTATTGACTAATTTTTAAAATTCTTTCACTGCCACACTCTGCAGACAACTTGCAATAATGTGATTATTATAGATCTCACCACACCATAAATGCGTCTTTACACTACCTTGTGAAATATTAATGAAATATGCATACATAACGATAATAACAAACATTTTGGTAAAAATGAAAAAAAAACACTTCAGACCAATATTGCAGTGAATGATCTGTATGACACTAGACTGTGTAAATAAAACACAGTCTAGTGTCATATTGTCATACAAATCATTTATCACAATGTTGGTCTGAAGCATTTTTTTTCATTTGCCTAAATTTTTATTATCATTAGTTTTTGCTTACATTTATATTTCACAAAGTTAGTGTAGAAACGTATTTACCGTGTGGTGAGATATATAATAATCACATTATTGCAAATTGTCTGCAGAGTGTGCCAGTGAAAGAATTGTGAAAATCAGTCAATAATTGGCGAAGATATGGACAAAAAGTTAAGTGGCACGTTTTTATGGCCCACGGTGTAAATTCACCGACCATAAAGAAACAAACAAAACATGCACAGTGAAGAACAAATCTCAAACGTATAGTTCTTATTAACTTATAGGCCTACAGTAGTTGGATTTGGTCAACAAATATTGATTCAATCATGTAATAAAATTACAGCGAACGATCGACCTCGTTTCGGGCGGGCTTTCTTCTGCGAGTCGGCGGGGCTGTGCTGCTGCTGAGGCTGATGGGAAGGCGTGGCGCCGACACCGGCAGTGATGACTGCTCCTGCAGACCCTGCGCCGCAGTGTATGTGAGGCTGATGCAGTTGCTGCTGCTGCTGCTGCTGTATTGCAGAGTGGATGTGAGCGTGGTGATGATGATGATGATGATGCTGGTGACCAGAGTGCACGTCCTCCTCTGCCAATCAGATTCTTACTTCGGTCATATTAAGCATTGAATTGAATATTATAAAACTACGATCTAATGGTAAAACCAAACTGTAGGCTTAAAAAATGTTGAACCAAAAGTGGCGCCAGACCGCGAAATAATGCACCAAAAATGGTCTAAGTAAGGAAGTAAATAAGTAAAAATATAAACCTTTTGTTGGCATCTTCTGTGTACAGCCAAGTCCAGTAGGCTGAGCGGTCGCTCCGATTCAACCTGCGTATACGTAAGATACTTTTTGTTAGTTTTTTTCGCCGACCGTTAGGTCGGGCCTTGGGTACGTACATATAATATGTCGTCTGTCTGGCTATCGTCTGTAACGCATGCATTGTGGCTAAACAGTACACAGTAGGTGGTCGGCGATGGACCATTGGATCGGGCGATAGACTGTCAATAGTAACCACGTCTCTATCTGCAGCGGTTTGGCCGCAATTTTAAATGCAAAGTTGCTGCCTGCTGCTATCACCCACGTGCGCCAAATTGCCGTATCATATCCTAGCGTCGACTGTAGCGTTCGTGTAGTCTTTGATATAGCAGTATCACCATAGCGGGCACGGGACTGCAGCCACCCTGGGAAATCGCTTTTTTCTTGTTATAGGCCTATGATGATGTCCAGCCGGATATTTTCCCAAGTAGCGGACCAGCGATTAACGATTAACGACGAGAGTCACGTGACCACATCGCCTCACGTCACGTGACACTTGTCGGTCTGTGGGTCGTTCACGCTTGACCGGAAGTGACGTCACCACGCTTGAACGCCGCCGTCGCTCGATCCGTCTAAATGCCGACTGTGACCGATAACGACCGAAGCATGGCCGGGCCCACAGCAGACGACACCAGTGGCGTAGCCAGAAATGTGAATTAGGGATGGCCTCGTCTCTCTTCCCCTCCCTTCGCCCTTTCGTTCCCTCCCCTTCCCCATTTTTCTATTTTTTTCCTTTGTTTTTTCTTGAACTCTGCCTTTTCTTTATAAGTAACGTCCTTAAAATCCATCAAAGGGGTCTAGAGAAGCGTTGTAAGCTCCCCCAGCGAGGGTCTGAGGAGGAGCCATAGCGGATATCGAATTTGGCGCATTGCAACTTTAAAATATGAGATCTGGTGGTAACAATTTTAATTATTTTACTGAGAATCAACCGATCAACTTGGCAAATTTAGTGCAGTTTAAACGTGTGCTTATGTCTTGTCCAGGGTATATTAGGAAGAGGGCTTGACCCCCTTTGCTCCCCCTGGCTACCGCTACGCCACTGGCATTGACTATAACTGCACAATGGCCATTGGGCAGCACGCAGCCGTACAGAAGCCTGCGTCAATTCACGCTCTAATAGCAATACATTTCTATATGATTATCTGATACAAATCGTATGGCACGCGATGCCACGCTACTGTTTTACCAGGACCAAAGTACTGTGGCAAAAGGCGAAATTGTTTCTCGTTTGTATTCGCCAGATGGCAGTAGCACATCTAACACTAACCCCAGTGTAAGCCTTTACCCGTTAAATTGCATCAAAATCCGTCGAACGGTTTAAGCAGAGTGCATGAATGTGACAGACGACAGACAAGCAGACAGACCACGCTACGGAGAAATATAGCAATAGGCGAAATCGCCCGCGCTGCAAGAAGCGATTCCGCCTAATAATACGCAATAATAATAAACATGAAGGATCGAAACAGCAAGTGGACAAAGTGCCATATGAAAAGTACAACAGATAAGAAACCCAGCCGTCGCTAGGGTGGGACCGAACGTAAGAAAACTAACTGGTTGTCACTGACCTTGAAGGCCATTCAAGGTCGATGATTTTCATTCAATCTGAAAGGGCGTATGCCACTGTCTATTAGCGATGAATAGTGATGGGCCGTATCTCACCGTTCCTAGGATATGGTCATGCAGTTTGCCGTTAAAAACGCACATTTTTTCCTATACCTCCTTTATTCGACCCCCAATTTAAAAATGTTTCCTTTGGAATAAATGGCTGAAATCTTGCATGCCCGAGTTTAAAACCCATAGCTAATTATTCGTGTAAAATGTCTCCCCTACGCCCTACCCGTTAGCCACAGTAGGCCTATGTCCGTTTCAGACAGACAGACAGACGGACGACAACAGTAGCAAAAGACCGGACCTTTAAGCTTACAGCATACAGCTTAACAGTCAGCCCAAAAAGTGGATTAAATCGAAAAAGAGACTTAGCATTATGGACTTAGACCATTTTTTCGTATGTAGGCCTACCCTTTAAAATAGATTTAGTCAACTTTTCATTTGGATCCCTCACACTGTGCAGAGGCACACACATTTTTTTCTAATGAGCTGTAGCGTCTAAGTTAGTGAAAGGTTAGGCCTATGTGACCTGCTGGCCGGACAGAAAGATCGACAGACGGATTGAAGCTGTAGGCCTACACGGCGTGAATGGCATGCCGGCAATAAGACGTGATCATATTCTGTGACAGTGTGACTAGTGACACTGACAAACTCTGCATTCGGTACACTATACTCACTGATGCGTACATCATCATTAACTACAGGCCTAGTCTAGTCTCCATCATCATCATCATCATCATCCGCAGCCTCAGCAGCATTGTGACACGCTACGCCCGATTAGATGCTCAACACGGTGCAGACTCGGCCCGCGGTCCACTCCGTCTGTAGCACGCGTCATTAATGACATCACACTGGCTGGCTGGCTCCGCCCCCGTCCCGTTGACCACGCCCATCGCTCATTGTCTCGACAGCTTCGGGTCAAGATTATCATCGACAGTAAATTGGATTAATTTACCCCCACTCCTTATCCGCGGATTTTCTTAAACGCAATTAACAAAAAAATAACCGCAGCAGCAGGAAAATCTAACCACCTCTTGGGCCAACTGCATGCAGGCCCGTCGAGAGGAGGGGTAGGGGTCAAGTTACCCCGGGTCCCGCAATATTTGGGGACCACGACGTCGCTCAAAAATATAAAGTATACCAGAAAAAAATTCAAAAATTCTCTTCCCAGAGAAGCTTCGCGAGGATGTTTTCTCGGGCACCCGCTGTGCCATGGCTCTCGACGGGCCTGGCCAAATGTCCAATAAATTAATAATCCCCGAAATTTTCAACGAAATCCGCCTGTATTTTTTGCGTGATCCTGCTGGCAAACCGACAGAAAAATATTGAACGCTGCAGGGTATCATATAAATTTCTGCCGTCTTTGGCGGAGGCAGTAAATGAATATGCATGTAGGCCTACCGGTATATGCCTAGCGTTTGAATTGCCCGGGGCAGGGAGATCTTTCATTCCAGCATCTCCCTGCCCGGAGAAAGTTGGGGGGTTAAACTGCCAACTGTTTTTCCGACCCCCAATACACCGTCAAATTATGTACTGGGGGTCAGCTATATACGTCTATACTATATACATAGGCCTACATTTTATACTGCCCTTTGCATCAAAATTTTGGTCGGACTCCGACAGTCGAAAAGTTCAAGCCTTCACTAATTTTTCACATTCAAAACTGCCGCCTATTCACAATAGGCTAATCTATAAATACTGAGTGAAATGACGAATAGATTCGTTCAAAAATGGTTAAATGCATAATATAGCTTTTCATGGGAAACCGATCTCGGAGCTACGGAGCGTCACCTGCCATATGCGATCGCACAGTGTTATCTGCCAGCCGACACAGGTAAACACGCGCTGCATGCGGGATTTATTGAAGCGTTGCTGATACGCTGATACGTGCTATTGTCACGTATAGCCATAACATCAACAACTGCTTATATAGGCCCATGCACTGGCTGACAGCCTTGATCATTACATAGTGTTGCTGATGCCAGCGGAGTATACAAGGAGGTAAGCGAGGGGGCCAGGACCCCAATCTCAATTTTTCTTGTTAAAATAGATATTATTAAAACTCGGAAAATTATAGTTCAAATTGTTCCACCAGATCTCGGATTTTAAAACCTATAATTTCACCAAATTCGATTTCGGATGGGGCTCCGCCCTAGTCCCAGACCCCCGCTGGTGAGCTCACAGCGCTCTCCCAGACCACCCAGCTGAAATTTAGGGGTCCTATACTTCTATAAAAAGAGTGTAAAGAAGCCGGAAGTGAGAAAAAAAAGAAAGTATGAAGTATGAGGGAAAGAAAAAAAGAAAGAGGAAAAGTGGCGAGGCCCCCGAATTCATATTTCTGGCAACGCCATGTGCACTGGCTGTTTCTGCTGCTATTGTCTTCATATTCCGTATATGATAGCTTCGCGTAATCATCGTCAGTCCATCGATCAATCGACCGACGTGCCAAACGCCCAACGACGCCAATTAATAGCTCACACATAGCCCAATATACCAGCCTATACAGCCAACCATCCAGCTCTGCTATCCCTGCACATCGCGCGGCGTGCCTGCGACTGTCTGTTTTATCATCCGTCACTAAACAATCAGGCAAGCAAGCCAAATATCGCTATCGTCTTCATCACACTGCATGCACGTGCATGTGAAAAACGCTTTGGACTAATAGGGCGTTTACACGATGAAGCAAACATCAAGCAAACACCAAGCAAAATAATTGTATTGAAAATATACGTCCACGACGTGTGCTCTAAGACTAGTTTGCTTCATGTTTGCTTTACGTAGGGAGCATTATGCTTTGCTTGATGTTTGCTTGTTGTTTGCTTCATCGTGTAAACATAGGCCTATAGCATAGCTCGGCGAGATTCAAGAAATAAGCACTGCCCATCACATTGCTTTGTATAGGCCTGCAAAAGTGTATGTGCTTGCACCTTGAAAAATGCTCCGTCATAAAGGGGGAAGCTTTTCAGCCGTTTAAAAAAGTAAGCGTACATTTATCTCATGCACTTACGCAAATAGCAACAACAGTTGTTCAGTGGCGGATCGAAAAACTTGGAATAGGGGCGGAAGGGTATAGGGG
>Ga0209367_1004720_pt1 | contig 18884 bp, 16 predicted proteins | sample WorMetLIZISLAND2_FD_187412 | JGI IMG/M metagenome (GOLD analysis project Ga0209367, IMG submission 187412) | Marine gutless worms symbiont microbial communities from Max Planck institute for Marine Microbiology, Germany - Olavius geniculatus... ... | reverse complement strand
GTGAATTTTAGCGCTTTTAGTTTAATTTATGACAATTCCAGAGTTTTATCAGCAGCTTTTGTACGGATGTTGCTGTTTGCTACGTGTCGCACTTCAGCACTAAGTAGTTGACATTGACTGTCTTGAATCTTGACTTAGTGTAGTAAATATTCTTTGTTCAGAAATTTCTTTGTTTGCATTAGTGCAGCACCTCGAAATAACGTCTGTGGGGCCCGTGAATTTCCGAAACTCTTTCCGTGAATTTTCCGTGAAATTTGACACATTTTGAAAATTCTGCCATGAAATCATGCATTTTTTCCCGTGAATTCGGTTGGTCCCTAACCATCAGAAATTTTTCATTCGTTATGTAGTTTAAATTTCGTCAAAAATTTTGTCACATTTGTCAGTTTTTATGCGCGAAAGCAGCTACTGCTTTCAGCGCGTCTTAGCCATCGCAATTTTGTCCCTCCGTCTGTCTGTCCATCCGTTCATCCATCCATCACACGGGTGGATCAGGCAAAAACGGTCCAAGCTAGGATCACCAAATCTTCACCGTTGGCTGCCTGGAAGACTCTAGCTTTTCCATAAATTCGAGGGGGTCACTCTGAACGAAGGCACTAAATAAGAGGGGGGTGGGCAAAATTTGCGATTTTTGGCCAATAAGTCACTGTATCTCAGTAACGGTGCGAGATAGGTCCTAGGTTACTATTAATCACTAATAAGAAGTCGTACACTGGCTTTCCTGCTCTTGACTTGGCATCGAGACAGAAATGGCCTGACCTCAGTGTCGTTCGATCCACAATGTCCCCTGTGTAATTCCTGGTGATGATTGGGGTGGTGACCCACCTCCAGACTGGGAATCAGTGGTGTCAGGGTTAAAAAGTAGGAAGTTGCAGTTTTCCAGCGGACATTGAAGATTTTGGACAGTGTTCTGACATGTATTCTGGCAAATTATTTGAGAGGGTGCTCAAAATTTTAGTTTTGCCTTTAAATTTCCTTAAAATTGGGGCTTTTGTGCACCAGATTATGCATTTTGGGGCAGAAAGTTTTCGACAAGAAAATTTTTTGATAATTTTCTGACAGCTATTTATTAATTTTTGTCAAATTTCATCAAAAATCAATATTTTTGTCACAACTGCCAGTTTTTGTCATTTTTGTTAGTTTTTCATCAAAAACGAAATTCTTTTGAGCCCACTTAACCATTTTTTAATTGTTAATTCATTTACTCGTTTATTTGCTCATTCATTCTTCATCTATTCATTCATTTTGTCATTTGTTCATTTGTCCATTCATTTATTCACAGAAGAGCTTCCCAGTGTGTGTGCCATCTGCTTGTGAGTCAATGATGATTAGCAGCGATCTGCATGAATGTGTTACTGACGTTCGCTGTTACTGCTTGAAAACTCACTTGAACTAAGCTGCAGTTATTTGTCTCTGAAACCGCATTTCTGTAGTTGCTTTTTTCATGTCTACTTTTCGGCTGAGTGGATCTAGTTTTTTTTCTGTCATGTGACTTTGAACTTCACTGTTATGCAGCATTTGGAAGCTATCCCACAGTCTGGTGAGGGGCTAATTGTAGTCATCTTATCGCAGTCTAGTGCACTTTCTGTATGTCGTGTGTCGTTTCCGGATGGTTGCATTTTGACAGCAGAAGTGGATTTTTCATTTTTTACGCACAACGGCAGCTACTGCTGTAGCGCGTCTTAGCCATCGCAATTCTGTCCGTCCGTCTGTCTGTCCGTTTGTCCATCACACGGGTGGATCAGTCAAAAACGGTACAAGCTAGGATCACCGAATCTTCACCATCGGCTGCCTGGAAGACACAGGAAGCGTAAAGCTGTTCCATAAATTCTAAGTGGTCACCCCAAACGAGAGTGCTAATGGTAGGGGAGTAGGAAAAATTTGCGATTTTCAGCCGATACGGCGTTGGCTGGGCGAGACAGGTCACGCCCTCTGGTGAGTAGAAATAAAACACTATAGATAATTGGCCGCCGGTCGTCTGGCGCCCTCTGGTGACTGTAAAAGACTGGGCTTTCAAACATGCAGCGCTGTTGTGCGTTTCCCTTTGCGTTAGCTTTGCTTTTCTTGTTTTGTCTTGTCATTTTTGTGTTTTATCTTTCTCATGTCTCCTTCAAAGAGGATTACATTTTCATAGCTTTCTGTGCATCTGTCTGTCCGTGTCAAAATGTCTCGACTATTGATGACGTATAATGTTTTTAAGGAACATTGCCTACACGTTAGAAAACAAATTGATTCCTGCTTGTTTCGTATATATTTTTTCGGATGTTATTTTTACCATTCTGCGACATTTGTTGTACATAAGCAACATTTTATTATGGTATGTTATGCAGAGAGCTTGTAGCCTATTCCACTTGGTCAGTGATGCTTGTCACTGTGAATCTGGCCATTGCGATTCAAAATGTGCATGAAATTCTAATTTGTCAAAAGATTGCATTTTATTGATTCCAGTTATTTTTATTGTCATAATCCAGCCACTTGCCTGCAGCATTGTAATGAATTTTGACATGAAAAAAATTCTTATACTAGCAGCAAATTTTCAGTTGTTTATTCGCTATATTTATATTCATATTTATATTTATATTCATTTTCGGCCACTGGAAAAAGCCAAATATTTGTATTTGGCCATGTATTAAAAACAGTTGCTTGGTACAGCTCTGGAGTGTACATTACATGATGTGCTACATCTATAGATGAGGTAAGAATTGTAGTAGTCAGTAAGTAACAGAGGTTGTAACTTGAAGCTATTGTGTGTTGTCTCCCATTTTTATTGTCTTGCAGTTTTATATCGTCATTAGCAGTTATATTTTACAATATTTTATGTTGTTTTTGTGCATTTTAAATAACAAATTTCGTACTGTTGCTACTTTACATTAGTAGTCACTATAGTGGTATTGGTAGTTTTGTTGATGACGATGATGCTAAGATTAGTTGCAAATGATGTCGGGAAATTCCACTGTGTATCTATTTATAGTACTTGTTTGCTTAGTCTTATATCTCTGTGTGACATGTACTGTACTCGTATGAACATCATTTTAATAATTCGATTCACTTTCTCAGGGGCATATTTAGGAAGAGGTTCCTCCCTGGGCATTATTTAGGAAGAGCTGGAGGGGTCTATGGACCCCCAAAGATCTATCTGCCCCCTGTCCTCCAATAGATGGTGTTATTAGATTGATGATTGTCTGGAGGATAACAGGGAAGATTATTAGAACTGCCATTTTCGATAATATGCACAATCATAATCGGCACTCGGCAGTGCTTACAATTATAGGTTTCATTGTTTTTTTTTGTTTTTTGTATGTTTTATAAAGGTTAAACTTTCTGTAAAAGGTTAAACTTTTTGTTCCGTTATTGTGTGTACGTGCATTTTGCCTGGAAAGGCCGTCCCCGAAATGACCTATACTGTGTCGCGCGATACGTAAAACCCTACTCACTCACTCACTTTAATTTTTTCCCTGTAAATCAGTGTTACTGCTGAAACAGTGTTACTGCTGAAGAACAATATGTTACATAGATTGAGACCCCCAAGATTACTGAAACTTTCCCCAATGATTTATTTTTCCTCCCATCCCACTTGGCACTTCTAGGCTAAAATTTTTGCATAGAAAAATGGAATATAGTTTTGGGAAGCACTGTGGGCCATAAACGCAAATTATGTTTGAAGCAAAGTGGGCATTACAAACACTTGCAGATGTACCTATATCCCCTTTATATGGTGTTCCTAAATGTGCCTCTAAAATTTTGCATACAGAAACGTGTTTGCTTAGTCAACAGTACATAGAGGTAAAACGTATTTTTTGCATATTTATATATTTGACTAAAATATGCTGATTTAATGACGTATTTTGTATTGCCAGCATGCTGTTTATAAAAAATACAGTATAATTATAGCGCACCATTCTAGTATCATTGTTTATAATTTAAGTCCCCGGTCTCTGATTGGCCGACAGACTGGAGGGGTCTCTCCGCCGCCGTAGCTATGACGTCATCCTCGGCGATGACGTCACTGAGGGGGTTTCCGGCAGTGGCTATATTCAACGGATGATCTGTGGATGACGCGAGTGCGTCTATGCCTATGTTGGGTGAAGATAGGCGAGATGCTGCGGCGGCCTCTAAGACGACGGACTGTATGGAGGACACGGTGGTACGTCGCACTGATCTCAATGAGCTTAGCTGACGACCCAGACGCTGTAGTCTTTGCTGCCTCGCCTGCATACAAACACACGGTGCTTAAATTTTGGATAAAGAAGTGGGGGAACTCCTACAAGTGAGCGAGGCCTCCTTGGCGTCGAAGGCGTTGAAGGGGAGACGTCTGGGGAAGGGGTGTTCCCCTCCCTAGCTCACTAGGGGTTTGATGAGCTTCGTAAGATCCCCCAGTGGGCTGAAATTGAATTTGGTGTATTTTAGCCATGAGATGAGGCTTCCGGTGACAATATTTTAACAAAATGATGACAAGAAATGGTAACAGAAAGGCTCAGACAATCAGAGTTCCCCTCTAGGTCTCGCAGAAGTTGGATAACGCCGTTCCCCGTTGGAAAAAGTGCGTTCCCTTGCGTTTCGCTTCAATTTAAGCACTGCACATAAGCAGAGTAACATCATCACTATCACTAGCAAACACTACACCACAGTACAACAAAGACCAAAGTAGTATAGGAGCAGGCGGAATCGTTAGACTCCAACTGCTCCTGTATTCGCCAGGTGGCAGCATGGGACTGATGCTTTGGCTGCTATTTGCAACTGCATGCTTTGGCTGAGGGTTAGGCTCTAAATGTTCTTTTCCCCAGTTGGGTCTAGGACACCCATCTAACATAATGGGACGCCTCGAGTGTACTTGCCCTGCCAAATCGCGTCAAAATCCGTTGCACCGTTTAAGCGGGGTGGACAAATGTGACAGACGACAGAAAGACAGACAGACCACGCTGCGGAGAAATGTGTAGCAACTGGCGGAAATAGCTTGCGCTGCTACGTCGATTCCGCATATTAATACGCGCAAAGCGAAGCTGATAAATTATGAGGTCTTATGGGCAGTTTGCGTTACGCTAAATGGCAGAATCATCAGCTCGAGCAGTGACTCAATCTACGTTCTTTGGTTACAGTTGGGCTTCAGGATTGGGGTTGGTATACAAGTTAGATTACTAAGGGTGGGCAATCTCGAATCTTAGATTTTGGAACATGCACTAGCGGCTTCGTGGGTTAAGCTAGGCAGGATCGAAATAGCAGTTTTCCAACAGACAGTTGCAATTTCCCACAGAGCAGATTATGGGTACTCAAAATGCAATTTTGTTCGTATTTTTACTTTAAAATTGCATCCAGAGCCCCAAATTTTGCATTTTTGATCGAAAATTTTTTGAGAAGAAAAAGATTTTCCGAATATTTTCGGACAGTCAAAAATTTATTGTGGGCAATTGCCCCACCTGACCCATTGCCGCTACGCCACTGGCATGCACCGCGTGAGGTAGGCGTAAAATAATTTCCGTGCTTCAGTTTGCTGTCTGTCTGTAATAAAAATCTCTGTCCCTAAAATTTTTAGACTCAAAACATATTGTCGCAGTTTTATGTTTGCTTTTAAATTTTCACTGAAAAAACTGTTTGCGTGTACAGTGTAGTTACATTAGTTTTCGTGGCCACTAGGTCCTATTTAGTGTGTCACTGTTTTTATTAGTTGTTTAATATTAGGCCTACATGGTAATGTGACGGCATGTTATGAAATAAAAATACTTTTAAAATATTTTCCGTCCCTCGTCAGTCGTCTCTACTTTTCACGTGACTACAGCCCAAAGCACAAAATTTCTATTTTGGGACTTACCTGTATGGCGGTGAGGACATGTCTGGGATAACTGGCGTAGATCACCGACTCATCGGGTCGACGTACAACGCCCACCTGCTCGACGTTCTTCGGCTGTTGGTAGACCGTGTCCGAGACGAGTTGTGGGCGCGAGCTGTATAGCAGGCTGAAGCGCTTCCAGCGCCGCCAGAACATCACGATCGACAGCGACCAAGCAATGATTAGCAACGCAATCACCACTGCATCGGCCAGTGTCATGGTTGGGCCGCGTAAGCCTACTGCTGCTGAAGCTGTACCTGTACAAGCGCCATGCAGTGATGCAAAGCAGTGTTTGAATTTCCGAGAAAGGGTTGAATCCCCCCAACTGTTTACTCAACCCCCTCCCCTAACACACTGTCAAATTATTATGCACTTGTGGTCATCTAATGTATATACTATATACGTACGACTTACATCACAATTTTGGTCGGGCTCTGACCGTCGAACTGTTCACCCCCCTTCAGCTAAGTTTTCACAATTTAAACACATGCAATAAAAGTACGTGATTTTCTCAAAAGGCGGAATCGCGGTGGCAAGTTGACCCATGCAACTGCTCGTTTGTTTTCGCCAGGTGGCAGCATAGGACTGACGGCTTCAATTTGCTGCGCGTTTTGGCTGGCGGTTTGACCTCCGATTTTTCTTTCTCCTGCAAGAGGTTAGGGACCCCGTGTGTCGATCACTGGACTTCACAATAGATGTAGGATTACCGGCCAAATGGCGTCTAGATCCGTCAAACTGTTTTAGCTGTTGGCTTACTTCTCAGCAGATAGTCAATCATGCAAGTTGCGACCCGACCGCGGGAACCGAACCCACGATTTCTTGATCGTGAGTCTAACACGGCAAAACCCTACCGTTACGCCACCAAATAACCACAGTAGGCCGAATACAAATTACAAACCACCAGAAGACGCCAACCAACAGCTTCTGTTGTTCCCGCTGCCGATGCTACTGCTGCTGCCATGTGATACGTTCTGCTGTCGTGTTGCAGTCATTGCCAGACTCTGCCTGTAATCTCGCGCGTCACTTTATACGAAATACGGCAGTTGTAAGCAACAAGCGACTAGGTCTACTGTACACAGTTTCGCCTGGTTACAAACGGTGTTGGGTTTGTTCTGTTGCTATACAGTCCACTGGTTTTAGCGTCGCCGAGCGCACATAATACTGCAGAAGTTGTGCTGCATATGCCAGGCACGCGTTCGACCTCAAGTCTGATAGTCTATCTGCGTCCTGAATGCGTGCTTTCTATAGTCTGCTATCTTATCAACGGAGCGCACACATTCTTAGTAGAACAGGCATAACATAGGCTAAGCTTAAACGTATAAAAAGTAAAGGCCTGTACAGTTCAGAGTCAGGCTCTTGGCATATGAGCTAACGTTGCCGGCTATCGCGCCAATTTATGCGGTCATCCATTGCCTGCACGTGCACCAGCAGCGTCGTGGGCGGTGAGCGAGGCAAAAAGTTGCAGTTCTCCGACAAACACTGCAAAGTTTCATCAGCAGAATTCCGACAGACAGTCTGGGAACATTGTGTGGGTGTTCAATGCTCAAAATTTCAAGATTTTGTATCTAAACCAACAAACGAGGACTTCGTGTAGACCAAGGGCAGTCAATTTCTTTATTATATACAACTGCATGGTCTACATAGTCAAAAGCCTTAATTGGCGTAGTCAATAAACAATACTCTGACTGACTAAAATTTTGCATGCCTAGGTTTAAGACACATGACTTATTAGTAATTAGTCGTCTAAAAATTTTTCCCCTACGACCTAATGAGCACCACAGTACGATCCGTAACGGACGACGACGATGGACAAACGGACAAACGACAGACAGACGACAAGCGTACCATAGGTCCATAAGCTCGACCATTACTTAAGTACGGTCGGTGAAAAAGTTGAATTACCGTGTGAAATGATTTTATAATAACACACGTATATACTCTGCAGTCTGCACGTGTCTCAAAAACACGTACTTGACACCTCCGTCAGCGCATGACTGTTTCCTCAAAACCAAAAACTTTTTTTGTCTTCGAAGAGCCCACCAAGACTGGTCTTGAGATAAACTACATTACTGCTCACTGCTCAGTGCTCGCTCGCATTAAGTTCTTTCTTCGTCGAATCGTCGTCAGTCTCGTCACTCGTCGAACCAATATTTTTATTTCTCATTAGGCCTACGTTACGTTACGTTATGGCATACCTGTGATTGTTTATGTTTACAATTGTGATTGTTTCCGGTTTCAGTAAACGTAATGTCGATGAAGGCAGTTAAAATGAAACGCGAATCGGCGATTACGTGTTTAATTTTGTATATGTTAGCATTTTGTTTTGTCACAACAACAGTCGACAGTTGTGAAACTTTCAATTTTAGCATCGGTAAATAAAACAGTACTAATCCGATTGTAACTTCTGTGATGACTGACAAACGACGTGCGACTGAAAATTATAATTGGACGTTTTATTTCGTAAATACTGTTGTCAGTGCGTGCACTGACAAAATGAAGGCTAAATAGGCGATTGTTAGTGCGGTGATAGCTAGGGTTAGTGTTCAACGTAAGACTTTATAAGTTGAGGGACGGGTTATAGCCAGGGATAGGTGTTAGGGTTAGCCTCTTAGGATAAATTTAATGTATAGGATGAGAGTAAGGATTAGGCCTAGGGTTAATTTTATGGTGTGTGAGTACGAATCAACAGTGACAATAGCTTAGCAACCATTGATTTGTCAGTGTGATCCACGCTGACAGTAACACCTACCATTTTATTTGTCTTTTCAAGTGTTCTTGATTTCATTTTTGGCAGTTTTCTTTACAATTAGCATTTAACAGTCGTTTGCTGGCACTGGCATTGGAAGGCTGAATAATACCTGGCAAGTATGCCAGCTTTCCGATATTTTAAATTGTTTCTGATCACGAGCCTGATTATGTAAGCAGCACTTTGCTGTAGTAATCACTAGACCTTTACTTTTAAAGCTGCGTATTGCAGGTGCATTCTCGGACACAGAACTGCGTGACGCTGACATTGACGCTGTGGAGCTTAACACGTCAGTTGTTCATGTGGACTCAATTTGGGCAGGACGACTCTGGTTGCACGAGTACAGTAGCACCTCAATGACATTTACGTGGGAACATCTTAATCGCTCATTACTAACCATTACTACTAACCAGCTGTGTGCCTTCAAGCTACACTACTACAAGGCTAACAGCAATTTCAGAGGTTGTACTGCAGTAGTAGTAGTAGTAGTAGAAGAAGTAATTTAAGTTTCTAATTATTTTAGTATTCAGAAGTTGAATTGTTATTATTCAGGTATAAGTTGGATAATTAAATTTTGGGGCACCACTCCTTAAGATAACGGATAAGCCTTGTGCTGGGCAGTCTGATACTTAAAGTAAACAGATGCAGGTGGCCGTATAAATGGTAGCACTTTGTTGCGTAATGGATGTTTTGGCCATTGTCTATCATTGCATTGATTCATTCAGTCATTTTTTCATCAAACCACCAACACATTAGGGGCATGTGCCTAGATCTCTCCCCATTTAACACACCCAAAGTAGTGTGTGTGGGCCAATGATTGACCCATGGATATGCCTCCCAGCAGTATCTGGTGTCAATAGTCTTGATCAGTAGCATCGTGCACTCGTAAATTTTTGTTGGTTTTTTTCTGCTCCAAAAATATTTAGCCCAAAATACTAAATATAGGAATAAAAATATGCAATTTTGGGGATATAGAGGCAAAATTAAAATTTTGAACACCAATAATGGCTTATGTTGGCTTTTTGTCAGAATATTGCAACTTAATATCTGACCTCTTTTTTTAACACAATGCTGCTGTGTGTCAGGTTGGGGCTCAGATTTAGTAAGTAAGTAAGTAAGTGAGACAGTTTGTTAGGTGCAGTTTAACAGTTAGCCATAATGCGCTGTGCTTTTAACACCTAAAGAGAAATGTCTTTAGCAGCTGTTTAAACTATAGCTGTCAAATGAACACATTAATTAATGCGTTAATAAGTTAACGCACGTTAAAAAAATTAATGCACATGCGTAAATTTATGTAGTTTACTAAATTCTGCAAAGCAAAAGTTTCAGTATTTCCATTAAACTGCGTTTATTCGACAGTCGAGTGCATTCAAGTATCTAAACCAGTGTTTTTCAACCTTTTTGATGCCGTGGAACCCCACACAAGCGTGAAGATCACTCACGGAACCCCATGCGCATTGATTTGTGAGTCCAGCAGAGTACAGGCCTACGGGTGAAGTGGAAGTTTCAGGGTGTCTGGGGACAGAGGCAGAGAATCTGTGGGGGTATGAAACCAAAGCCCAAAAAAGCTGACGATAATTAAAGCAGCAGGCAAAATAGCCTATGTGTAGAATTTAATGACTGTATGAGAGATGATATTATTTAACAATTTTGTTTCACCGGCAGACAGCCGTAAGATATTGTACTTAACCAAAAACACCCTACGAGGCGGCCACCAAAATTAGGCCTACCACCGGATCTTTTACGTTTTGAGGCCCACAGACAGCTAAGGGGGTCTGGACCTTCCAGCTAGTTACGCTGATGCGCGAGACTTTTTATCATTTTTAAACAAAATTTTTCGAAAAATGATTTTTTTCAATAAATGAACACATGATTTTTTTACAATGAGACTAAGTATGTTAAGCCTAGTGTTCAGTATTCAATACAAATATTATAACATTGTTAACAAAAATATTCAACACTGTATGCAAAAGTAGACTGCTAGAAGCGCAAATTTTGAACTAGGTATTTAATGCTTATTGCTTCTGTGGCTTGGTATGACGTAATTTTGCATGCTAGGTTAATTTTTTTACTGACCATGCAGCCACGGAACCCTTGGCAGATGCTCGCGGAACCCTTGGGTTCCGCGGAACCCCGGTTGAAAATCACTGATCTAAACTGTAGTTGCCATTCCATCACTGCTGTAAATAAATATTATTTAGATGACAGGCTAATAGATTTTTCTGCTAGTGATGACGTCAGATATTGTTGAAAAATGTGTTTCTATTTGCTTTCTAACTTTCTATATTCCACCCAAACGTCACGGGGCCCGGGGTAACTTCCTTCCTACTCTCTTTCTCGACGAGCCTAGGTGCATTAATAACGCATTAATTAGTGCGTTAAAAAGTTAGCACTTTGACAGCTTTAGTTTAAACTGTTCAAAGTTAATATCAATCTGTCTCAGATGAGCTGGCAGACTGTTCCACAGCCTAGGACCTGCAGCAGCAAAACATCTGTCTCCATAGCTGCTGCAGGTGCATCTGATGACACATATCCTTGAGTTGGAAGAATGCAGCTGGTGACGACCTTCATCGGAGACCAGCTGAGTCAGGTAAGCTGGAGCCATGCTGGACAGTGACAGGTAGACAGGAGTGGCCATCTTGAAATCCACCCAATGTCGAACGGAAGCCAATGCAGCTCCTCTAGCACAGGCGTTATGTAGTTATAGCAACGAGCCCCCGACACCAAACGTGCAGCCGCATTCTGAACAGACTGCAGTCAGCTCATAAACCGTCGGTGATGTTGTAAAACACATCGAGTTGCGTTAGTCCAGGCGACACGAAATAAACGCCTTGGCCAGCGTCTTGACAGCATCAGATGACATCGATCTGACATCTGACGAGCAGTCAGAGCTGCCGTAGCTATTAGTAGCCACTGCGACACACGGTGGGCACTTCTGCAGACAGCGTTATCTGGCTGTCGACGATGTCGCCGAGGTTACACACCATCTTTGAGACAGTGATACGTGCCAACGCCGCCGGATCCTCGGAAACGTTGACTTTCGCCAGCTGATGTGGAGAATCCAACCACATTACCTGGGTCTCATGGGGTTTAGTCGAAGTCGGCTGGCCTTCAACCATGCCTCGATGTCGACGAGACACGCGGTGAGATATCAGATGGCAGCCTCAGCATCACTGGCTGGTGTGCTGATGTAAACCTTTATGTCATCGGCATACTGGTACAGGCTGAGTCCATGACGGTTAACAATGAGGGCCAGCTCAGCTGTGTTCAGTGACAAGGCTGTGTACAAAACGTACAACAGCGGGCCCAGTATGGATCCTAGCGGAAGCCCAAACAGTACCGACTGCACAGAAGACAGTTGACCACTGTAGGCAATCTGCTGCGTTATGTCGATCAGAAATGACCGCACCCAGTCAAGGACTGAGTCAGTCAGTCCAACAGCAGATCGCTGATGTTCCAGCAGCATGGAGTGGTCGACGCAGTTGAAAGATGCTGAAAGGTCCAGCAGTCCAAGCAGCGTCACCTGCCAATCATCTGCTGCCACCAGTGTCTTAGACCAGATACACTGCATTGGTTTTTGTGGAGTAGTATATGCAGATTTATGATTGATTAGCATGGATCTCGTTTGAAATTGGAATAATTCAGACAGTTAATTTGAAATCAAATTGGATTTTTAGTAGTATAGGTGCTGGGGATAGTGGTGGTAGTAGTAGTAGTCATCATTGTTGTACTTGTAGTACAAGTACATCTGTGTGTGTGTGTTTGTTGGCAGATTCCAAGCACTACACCGTTGTTATTAGGCCCGATAAGAATAAGTTTGTGATCACACCTCTGGAGCGTGGAACTTCGTATCATGCGTATCTTGAAGCTATTCTGGACAAGAACATTCCATATCAGGACACGAATGTCCTCAAGACATGGATTCTGATTGCTGTTACTAAAGGCATTGGACCTGACTATCGTATGTTGGTTTATCTTACCTCATCGTCATCCTTACCATTGTTATCATAATGATCATGCGGCAATCATAATAGGCCACGTTAAGTGTCTCACCCATTCGTCCTACCTTTTCAGGCTCATAACTTGATAGCAAAGTGGTGTAGATCGACCAAAATTGGTGTAAATATTTCCTGGGGCAGGAGCAACCAGTGTGTTGATTATTAGCTCTAAACGTTATAGGTCAAGGTTAGGATTACAATTTTGCAGTGCAGTTACTAGTTTCGATGAAAGTTGGTGTTTTTGTTCTTGGTTTTAAGTGATCTTTCACACGGAAACAGAGACAAACAAAGACAGACAGACAGGTGATTTTCCTAGATTTCCTTTTTCCTTCAGTGGAGGTGATTGTTTAGATATGTTCTGGTAAATGCTGCTGAATTCTGGTCGTACATAATCCCTTCCAAACGAAATTCTCTCTCTCGATGACATTCTTTATAATACAGATGATGTTGTGTAATGGGGCATTTTGTACTGGAAGAAATCTAGGAAGGGGGTTATTTCCTGGGGGTGACAGTACAAAGACAGACAGAGTTGACAGCATGGACAACTTCATCTACTTAGGTAGTGTCCTTTCTTTCGATGGTTACTCCCATCCAGATATCAACAGACGTATGAGTTTGGCATTGTCAGTTATGTCATCACTTAGTCACATCTGGCAGGTTCGGCATCTTTCACTGATCACAAAGACCTGCATCTATCAGGTTTTAGTACTATTCATATTACTGTATGTGGCTGAAACCCGGACTCTTCTTGATGTTGATTCCAGAGTCCTCAAGGCATTCTACGTGAAATGTCAGAGGCTTTTGCCATACCAATAGCACCGAGTCTACTGGTCTGTCGTCGATCAGCAGCCACCACAACTCTCTCTTCGGCCACGTCGCAAGATTGCAAGAGGACGTTCCTGCCTACAAAGCACTCAACTGCCACGTCAACCTATCGCTTGGACGTCCACCAAGTAGCCAATAGAACCATCGTCCAGGCCACCCCTGCAACATATGGGTTGATTACATACAACGGGACAACAACCTCCACCTGCTAACCTCTGGAGGCATGCCATTAATCATGGTCAGCGCAGGGCGACGCTACGGCCTTGACTGGCTACGCATTGATGATGATCATGACGCTGACAGTACAAGGGGTTTTGTTTGCTTCTCTATTGTGCTAATTATTGGAGCTTGAGCTGGGTCTATCTGTGTGTCTGTCTGTTTGCCTGTCTGTTTGTCTGTCTGTGGTATTGTGTTCATGTAACTGTGTGCCTGTAAATCGTGCTAATAATGACATCAACTCAGCCTCCTGTCCTCTGTGGGATGTAGTACTTACGCTGATCACTGAGATGCAGGGATGTGCACGAGACCTTCTGAGCCGAGACCGAGACGAGATGGAGACAAGACGTTTAAAATCCGAGATGAGACGTTGCAGCTTTCGAGACGCTGGCCGAGACCTTGAAGCTCCCGAGACTCTCGACAGTCTCAGGAGCTTCAACGTCTCGCCGAGACATTTTCCGTGATCTATGGTGAAACACATTGACAAAGAAAAAATTATACGGATTAATTATGGTAAGCTTACCATGGTAAGCGCTTTTTATTAGTGATATTGTGGGTTTTTGCACTTTATTTTTACAGTTGTCACTGAATAATTAACGGCTTGCACCATAAAGAATTGAAACTGCAGTGCTGTAGACATGAGCCATTATGTTTATCGCAATTCGCAAGCAACTGAAATTAGTAAATGCTGATTATACCTTAAAAATGTACGTTGTTTACATTTGGCTGATAGTATTCATTCTGACATCATACACTTTATCTTCATTGCTATTAGGTCATTTTGTGACGAAAAAAGATTGACATGACGTAATTCTGCTTTACGATAAATACGTAAATGAAAGATTAAAAACACTGTAAACGAATATGTCTAAGCCACAAATGTCATGCTGGTTAGTATCGCTCGAACTGCAGCTACAGTATGTACGGCGCATGCCTGCACAAAACGTCTCTACGAGAGGCAATGGCTCGAGACCCGAGACGAGACCTACTGGGCTGAGTCCGAGACATATTGCTCCAAGACCAAGACGAGATCCGAGATGCATCGGTTCAAGATCGAGACAAGACCGAGACTAGACGTTAGTTTGTTTCGAGATCGTCTCGCGACAGAGACCACATTCCTGCTGAGATGTCTGTCTGTATCTCTCTGTATGTCTGTGTTTGTCTGTTTGTAGCACGTTGTAACTGTATGGCGCTGAACACTGTGAACAATTCTGTGGATAGTTGTGATCACGAGACTGCTCAATGTCGTTGCAAACACTCCTGGAGCACTAAAGGCCTGCGCTGTGAAGAGTGTAGACTGTTACATTACCTACACGGTGATTTAGGCTGCACTCGATGCGATAGCTGTCCTGATGATAAAAACATTGCAAGCAACATCTCATGCTACTGGAGTGAGTTGTAGTGGTAGTCGTGGTAGTAGTGTGAGTAAGGGTCACCTGAAAATGCAGGACTAGAAAATGACGGACCGAAGAAATCACAGGGATGGAAAAGGCAAGACTGAAAAACGACAGACGAAAGTGCAGGGCTGGAATGTGATGGGCTGGCAACGCGTGTTAGAGTTTGCGCTTGTTAATTCACCACCTATAGGCCAATTTCACCTAGAGTGTTATAACGGCCTATAATGGCACTCAAATCGAGCATAACACTTTGTCTCCACTCGTTTATCACATGCTGTTTCACACTGCATATCATCAATCACAGTATAGAAGTAAGTAAGATCGTTTCGATAGAGTCAAACTGTGTTCACCAATGTGTAACTGGCAACACAGTTCAAGTAGTAGACGGTAGATCTATGTCATCAAAACAGAATTAACCTTCTTGGCGGTATGACATTGGACTGAGGGTTTGTATGTCTGCCATGGTGAGTTCATCGCAACATTCACTTAATGAGAATTAAATGTAGTGAGCGTTTGACTGTGTTTACTCCTTTCCACTACACCTGCACCCACAGTACAGTCGTGCTGATGGCAGCTGTCAGTCGATGTAGCTGGAGTAGCTGGATGCGCTGCAACTTGTGATGTTGATAAACTAGCTGAACACGCATGACATCTGGCAGTCGAATGCAAAGGGAGAAGGATTTTTTCAGTTGCGACTGACCACGTCACTGGACTGACTAATTGATAGCACAACGGACGTCATCCGCTGATGGTTACGGGCATGTGTGTTAATGAATGGCAACTCGTAGTACAGACGAGGGAGACTGCTATAGCTGCACCTCGTGGCACACTCGGGGTTACTGCTTTCAGTCCATGGCAACCACCCGAAATAATGCTCGAGATTACCACTGAGAAGGTTAAGCCATTTTTAAAGTCTGTCATTTTTCAATCTTGCATTTTCCGGTCTTGCATTTTCAGCACCCCCCGTGACTTTGAGTCATAGTAGTAGTAGTTAGTGTAGTAGTACACTCGCTTGAATTCGGTTGCTTCTTCGATAGACTGATTGTCAGCCGATCATGTTACTAGAGTGCGACTGACCACGTCACTGGACTGACTAATTGATAGCACAACGGACGTCATCCGCTGATGGTTACGGGCATGTGTGTTAATGAATGGCAACTCGTAGTACAGACGAGGGAGACTGCTATAGCTGCACCTCGTGGCACACTCGGGGTTACTGCTTTCAGTCCATGGCAACCACCCGAAATAATGCTCGAGATTACCACTGAGAAGGTTAAGCCATTTTTAAAGTCTGTCATTTTTCAATCTTGCATTTTCCGGTCTTGCATTTTCAGCACCCCCCGTGACTTTGAGTCATAGTAGTAGTAGTTAGTGTAGTAGTACACTCGCTTGAATTCGGTTGCTTCTTCGATAGACTGATTGTCAGCCGATCATGTTACTAGAGTGCGTGTTAGGCATACCAGTAGTAGTAGTGCTGTTGAAGAGTTTTTAGCATATTTGCACAGTTGTTTTAGTTAGTTTATTAGTGCTGTATTGTAATGTATCAGCCATTCACAAATGAATGTCTTGAATGAGCCGATGCTGTCTACTGTATAATGTGCAATATTGGCACATGTCCTGTGCCTACTGCTGCAGCCACTACTAAGTGTGAACGTGATTTGGCTGTCATGACATTGAAGTGTTATTGCAGTCTACTAGCTTGGATTGCTTGGTTAGGGCATTGGATTTGTGATTGAAAAATCGTGAGTTTGACTCCTGGTTAATCAGCTACTAAGTAACAACTCTGGCCAGTTGTTCTTTGTCGCCAAGAAGTACTGATTCTGGTGGAGTTGCCTTTTCGTGGTGGAACCAACAGCCGGCTGGTTTGCCTGCTGTCAAAAGAACGTCGACAACAAGCCTTGGCATGGCATGTCGTCGGGCACAGACTGTGCCCGACGACAGTCCATCCAGCACAGCAGCTGCAAACGACTCCATATCCCCCTTTCTCCCTCACTCTTTTTGTATTGTCTCCAACATCATCAAGTGTCACTTCCTCAAGCTTGATGATTGTGATGAGAAAAGAGGTTAACAGGGAGGTGAGCACCCCACCTGCGCTCTGGATGGGCACAGTCTGCTTTGCCTTACCTTAATTGTCTATTATTGTGTGACTATGTCTGTTAGCCAACACAAGGTCACAGTTTTACTGCTACTGTCACAACTACTACTACAACTGCAAGTCTGCGATTGTGTCTGTTAGGCCAAGCCGACAGAGGGGGACATTGTTATTGCAATGCTGGGTATCGTGGCCCTCGCTGTATGGAGTGTGACTTTGGTCATCATCGCGTTGGCAACTACTGCGTGCCATGTAACTGCTCCAACAACCAGAGAACTGACATAGACGACTTCTGCGATGTACATACAGGTATGATTACAATAATTTGGAGTGAGCTCGCAGCCCATAACAGTCGACGATAAACTGTAAGGATTCATGAAATATATATTTTCTGATGCGTCGGTGTATGGGACACCACTGTTGCCATCATCAGATTGATGATATCCATTTGCTGCTAGATGTCACCACGGTAAGCAATTTGTCATAGATAAATTTGGTGGGACCTTTGGCTGAGCATTGACTTGTCTTGTTCTTTTTTTTTAACAATTTCCTCATGCCTGTTACAGCTGTGTAGGTCAGCGTAAGGTGTGTTGTGTCACAGTAAATGTATGTCAGGTTGTTGCATGTATGTAGGTCAGCGACCTGCTCTATGTAGGGAGGTTGAATGTAGGTCGGGTTGTGTGTTATGTAGGTCAGTGCAAAGCGTGTGCTTACCATACGTCGGGTGAAAACTGTGATGTCTGCTATCCTGGCTACGTTGGCAATGCACTTGACAGATCCTGCAGTCAGTAACAGTTTCATCTGTTTCTGTTTTTTTTTGTCAGTGGAATGGCTGCTGAGTCTGATCAACATAGTTGTGCTATGCCAGGCTCAGTTTGTACCTGGATGGTTGGAAGTGTGGACAGGTAAACCACGCAGCCACTGCTAGATTAACTCAGCCTGGATGTTCTTCTGGCTAAGTAAATGAAGTACTAGCCTGCCTGGCTGAGGTTAGGCAGGTCACGTTCACCTGTGTTGGGTGGCAGGTAACATCATGTGATCTCATGCGGCAGGTGATGCTCCATAGCTGTGAGATTAGTTCACATGCCCTTTTACTCTTTCTTGTGGAATTACTTCTTGGAGTGCAGGTGATTCTGCTTGCTGGTTCACATTTCTCCATAGCATGGTTTGTCTATTGTCTGTCTGTCTGTCGCCTATCACATTTGTTTAAACCGTTGGATGGATTTAGATGGTATTTGGCAGGTATACATGTGGGTTCCAATGACACGTTGTGTTTGAGGAATATTCCTGTGACTCACTAGGTCAAATCTCCAGCAAAAACTTTGCAGTTGCAAATTGCATGCCATGCCACCTGGTAAATAGAAACTTTTGCATTAGTTGTGTGGAATACCAACAGCAGTTTTACTTACGAATGCCAAATGACCATTACAGCAGCTTGGTCAACAGTTGGTCATGACATTGGTGTAGAAATCCTAACACTGATGATCATCACGGTCATCATCCTTGTAGCTATGACTACTACTCTCCCCTTTCCTCCAGTAGAGAGCATTGTGAGATTGATGACTGTCTGGAGGATAACAGGAAAAATTATCAATCAATCAATCAATCAATCAAGTTTATTTCAGACAGAAACGTCCATAGAACACAGGTAAAATAATAAAAGCAATAAAAGCAATAAAAGTGGTAAAAAAGAAAAGCAAAAATAAAACATATACACATCACAGTCCAATTCTTACAAAATATTTAACTACAGCATTATCACTACATAAGAACTGCATATAAAATG
>Ga0209367_1004718_pt1 | contig 18886 bp, 10 predicted proteins | sample WorMetLIZISLAND2_FD_187412 | JGI IMG/M metagenome (GOLD analysis project Ga0209367, IMG submission 187412) | Marine gutless worms symbiont microbial communities from Max Planck institute for Marine Microbiology, Germany - Olavius geniculatus... ... | reverse complement strand
GTTTATTGCAGATAACAACATTCAGCGTTATGTAGCAATTCGGAACATTTGCGTTTAACACGGTAAGGTGATGACGCAAATTAGATGAGGTGGATAATGAGTGCACCTCGCATATATTTGGATCGTTTGCCATCTTTCTGCCAAAAATTATCAAAATCGGTGGAAATTTGACGCAGTTCTGACAAAAACAAATCTGCTTAGTGTTTTTTTGGGACACGGTGTAGGTATTGTAATACTAACTGCGTGAGTGCCGGACTCCTTTATTTTGCCAGATATGACGGCAGATCCGAAAGTTCTCGCAGGATTCATTCCAGATCCCTCGTACGGCGCCTGTAGACGTAACAGTGCACATAACGCAGTTAATTGGTCGATAATTAATATACAGCCGGGGCTGAAAAGTAGGCTACTGCGTTTGTAAAACTGTGACTGCATGTAAACTGCAATATAAAACATTAACGACACGTTTTATTTTACCTGTTTATAACCGCGGTCTGCCTGACAGCAGCAGAAATTATGGCATGATTAAAGATAGGATTTTGTGGACGTTCTAATATGTAACAAAAATCTAATAGCTTTGCAGATTTGCAGTTCTCTCTTATCGTGCAGAAGTAAAAAACCAAGATCGCGCGATGTTTATGCGGATGAATTAAAGATGACTGACTTTCATTTGATTGAACTTAAATCGTTTTTTTCAATTGTATACATAATACATATTTTCTGGACCGAGAGCGATTTGTGACGGTAAACGTAAAACTGCGTACGAGAAATACGTTGCAAAAATGTTTATTTTGCGCGTAACCACAACGACAAGTTGGTCGGACGAAAGCAAAGCAAACGTCTGCCAAATGACGTAATGACTTGATGGGGAACCTGCATCAACCGTGCAAGCAGGCCGTCATGCGGTTCACACAGGACTGGTGATGCAACAGAACTGCCATACAGAGTAAAACTAAAAAGTTCATGTATATTGTATAGCTTGTATTGCGTATGTCCGCGCGCCGTTACAATACAAACACGTACAGCAAACAAAGGCCAAAGTAGTTTGGTTACAAATGAAAACGCCGACCGACGCTATCACCTGGTGAATTATAAATCATATTTTTTCGTAAGTCGGAAGCAATTGCGTGTTTTTGCTGGGAATTGGATTCCCAAATAGCAGCCAAATGACATCCAAATTCGTCGAACGAATGTGACTGCTAGACGACAGACAGACAGACCACGCACGGAGAGATATGTAACAATAGTAGGAATCGTTAGCAGCAGCAGCAGCAAAGACTATGGCTAACAGTGCCTACCGCCCAGAGATGGCACATGGCGATAGAGAGTCCGATGGCGAGAGGTCCCGATCCACCGATCCCGGTTCTGTCCGAGTCACACGTAGCAAAGACCGTCATCACCAGCACGAAAGTACAGAACATCTCAACGCCGAAGATCTGTCCGAGCGAAATGTTATCATTACTTGGCCCGGGCGTACAGACCACGTCCCCCTTATATTCGTCGGGGACCCACGTCAGACCTTTGAGAATTCCAGCGCCGACGATTGCACCAACAGACTGCACGACCACGTAGAGTACCGCTCTGCATACCGACACAGTGCACAGGTTATCCACTTAGCAGAGACATTTATTAATGCAATATTTACTGCCTATCTATTATTTTATATTTTCGGAGTTCAGAAACGCTGGAATCACCGTTTTGTGTGTCAGTGGTGCAGTGCGTTGCGCGCCACTGTGTGTTAAAGACAACGACTGCTCGTTTGCGTCGACAGCAGACTAATCGACGTTATTTATTAGACCATAAACGAATGCAACAAATATCTAACTACTATATTAAACTGCACGCTTGAATGCCGAATTTTGAATGTTACACGAATATTTAAACGCGTTTTTTCCAGGTCAACTCAAAACTCAACTTGGCTATCCCTTACCGAAAGCTAAAGCGCAAAAGACACACCACGTGAAGCAACAGCCTCGTATCGATGTAAGTCAGTGTCTGGTCGTTGAGGGTTAAAAAAACGAAGATCAGCACCGTGGATCTCATGAGTCGAAAAAACTTTACGCCTTTAGTAATTTACGCTTCTGTGCATGTACATTTATGTAATGAACAAAAAATCAAACAAAGCAGATCGCAAGCCGGTAAACAAACATACCTGAGAATGCTGATCTTGCGAGTGACCAGGAATCCAAACGTGACACCTGGATTGATGTGTCCACCACTGACGTGAGCAATCATCCAGACGATCGTTGCCACGCTCAGACCGAAACACAGCGAGATGCGGACGACATCTTTGCTAGCGCACGAGCCGCATCCAACCAGCACCAGTAGCATGGTGCCAATGAACTCAGCGATCAGCGCTAGCCAGAACTTAACCGACTTGACGTCGTCTAAACTGGTCGTCGACATCTTTCCACGCTACGATCTGCAACTTACAGTAAACAGCGCTAATATCATACGCGTACAATACACTTTTGTCTTAGTGTTCCTCTCACACAGGACGCGCTAATTAGCCTTGCCGGCTATCAGCTGCAGGGCCTGGCCGCTAAGTCGCCAGGGTGGTGTGTCGTTAAGTGGGTTTCCTTTCATCCCTGGGTTGTGTCGATAAGTGGGTTAGGGACGGGGCGTGTTGCGCGTCTCGACTGTCTAGTTGAGAAGGTAAACCGCCGACAGTGTCTGGATTGAGCAGATTCTACACCAAAACATCGCCTTTAAGCTACAAAGTCAAGTGATGTTTGACTTAAGTCAAAGTCAAAGATCTACTCAAATGATTTTCATGTTAAAAAGTCAACGTCGTATTAATTTTAGCCAATTTGACTTTGACTTTGACAACTTTAGTGTGTCAGGCTTTCAAGCAACTAAAACGTTGTTTAAGCCTCAGCCAAAGAAATGCGACGTTTGTGGATAGATTGCTCTCAGTCTGTGGTTTATTGACATGACAGAAATAACAGATCGGACAAGTCGTAGAACATGACATGAGCGTGATTAAACGTAGTTCTAAGGTGTACAATTGCATAAAATTTAAAATTGTATAAAATTCAACTGTATGAAAACCCCCTACTGCTGTCACGCCCGCAATAGGCGGAGTTACCGTTTGCCCGCCGCCCACCTAACGCTACACAATCGTCGTCAGCTGTTAGCTAAATAAATTGTCACAGGTTTATTAGCGAGAATTAACGTGCACGCTTTGAGAGACCTGTCTCTGACAGGCAAAACGGTTTGCCTACAGGTCTAACCTTGTGTAATCCGCGACTGTTAACTCTTTTGAGGCTACTGCATTATGGATCTTTTTGGATGCGCATAGGCTATTTCTGTATATTTGTCTTTACACACGAATAATGATATTTTCTTATGTCGCAGAGAAACCGCGCGATAACTTAAACACATAATAAAACATATCAAAAGTTTGCCAGCATCGTTATCCTACGATCGTATATACTCTGGCATCTTTGTATAAAACTTCAACTTTTTCCCTGTCTCTTTCCACCTTAAATGATCTCCTCACAGGCATTAAAAGTTTTAAACGACTTTTAAGAATGTCACAGTTCTCCAATGAATAGAATAATATACCTACGGTGACAGGTTAGACTATAACTGATTACCGCGGTTTATGACAGACGACGCGCACCTTTAAGACGCGACGCTACGCGTCAAACGTCAGCAACTGACGGCTGCTGTCGTGTCGCCAGACTGTCAGAGTCACCTTACGAGCGACCGGCGTTGCCATAGCAGCAGCAGCAGCAATAGCTGCGGGTGGAGCAAGCCAATTACAGCAGTTGACGTCGAGTCACACGACTGACTGCAGCCCCAACCGTCCGTCCGTCAAACTGTTACGTACTAATGTCATATTGCGGCGTTTCCAAGATGAAGTTCGACATCTTTTGTTTCTTACTTCTATGCATTGTTTTGATTATCGCATCTTTATTGCAGAAATTGAAATTGTGCGACTGAACGTCAATGACTGATCGCTGTGCTCGTTCAACTGTATCACTTCAACCTTACTGCGGATGGCCGCACTTCAATCAATATGATATCTTGCACATGAAAATTACAACGCCTCGCACACAAATCGCGCGTTCGAATTTAATAGTTCCGATCAATCTGGAATTTTAGGCCTACATTTACGCAGAAAAATAATAAATACGAAGACAGATATTATACGCTAGTCTGAAATGTTTTACCGAATCAAAAGTTACACCGTTATCACAAAGGCCTACAACAGAAAACGCTTAAACAAACCACGTATGTAATGTGACTGATATTCTCGTATCCATACTCTCAAACCTGCATAATACAGGTCTACCGACTATTCTACATGATGTCAGTCTCTCTATTGTGTTTTGGGTCGGGTTTAAAGTTCGGGGTGGGTGTGGTTATTTACGCCAACTAAGTACGTTTAGCTCTAAACTGACCCTTACTCGATTGGTTAAGCGGCGTCACAGGAACGATTTTTACGCGCGAGAGCATAGCGTATTAGCTATGGTAATTCTGTTTTGGTGTCTGTCACAACCCGGTACCGATCGGAGCCCTGGTGAGATAGAGACTTCTGGTTTTTACCATAATATGATAGCTTAGAGTCTCTAGTATTTTGCGACAAAATTTCATGCCATGGGAGAAGGGGGTCCCCATGAATGAAGAGGAGAAAAGGGGTACCCCCTCTTAAAAAGCATTATTTCACCGTTATTGGCTCTTCTAACGTGAAAATAGTTGCAGATAGGCACAGACATGCTGCTTATCATAACAAGCACTGGCAACGAGCTTTTTAGAAATGTCAACATCGATGACTTTGAATGACCTTGAACCTCCAAAATAAAAGATTTTAGTAAATTTTTCGCGATTTCGGTCTGCGACACGCACTTCAAGAGTGAATTGCGCCAAAATGGCTGGAGGTAGACCAAGACAACCTGCGTATGAAATTTTCAGCATTGAATGTAGATTTTAGCAATTTAAGCCTAAACCCTTTAAGTTCAAGGAGGCCTGCGCACGCGGGTGTCAAATAGGGATTCCCCTCTTAAAAAGTGGTCATTTATCCTCTGCTAACGTGAAAATGGTTGCAGATAGGCACAGACACTGCTTAACGTAACAAGCACCGGCAACGGGCTTCTTAGGATTGTCAACATTGATAACCTTGATTGATAACCCATTGACCTAGTGATTTTTTGGCGATTTTTTTGGCTGCTAAAGAAAGAATTGCGACGAAATGGATGGAAATAGACCAAGATTACCTGCGAACAGAAACTGCTATAGGCTCTCGCGCGTCTCATGAGCATTAGCTCAGATTTTTGTACATTTTGCGTTGTCGCTCTGTCTGTTTGAATCGCACTTGCATGCGGCGACCCGTAGTCTGCAGTGCGTGCTGCATCTGCAATAGCGGTTAGCAACTAAACAAGAAACAGACGACAGAAGCCAAATGCTCTGATCTACTGATTTCCAATTAGCGGCTACATTATGTCTGCAGTTTGTGATAAAAAAAATTCCGATGATAGTGCACAAGGTTGCCACCGGCATTTGGCGCTGACTTGTTTCGTCACGTTTACAGCATGGGCGGTGCTAGGAATCTGAAATAGGGGGACAACGAGAAGGTGCGGGCCAGGACACAGAAGTGCAATATTTTTTGGTGTGGACAAAATGTCAACCATATTTCGTGCATTCAAATATTTAGCGGGGTATAGGGACAGAGCCCATTGTCGGGGGCTCAGGGAGCGAAGCTCCTCTGAAGTTGAAACACTTTTAGTTTTTCGACATTGAACGAAAAGCGCAAATTTGACAGCTTTTTAATATTTGATCGCACAAAAAATCACAGAACTGATATCTGTGTTGTCTTGCAAAAATAACGTTTAATAAGTCCCACGTTGGCATGTGTATGGTTACCATAGAGCACTTCATCACTATCAAAATTTCTTTTGGGAGGCAGACGTAGGGGGGCAATGGCTGTGCCCCCCTCTCTAGCGCCGCCCGTGGTTTACTGGCCACCGTAGTTCGTTCAAAGTTTTAACAACGCTGTCGACCAAGTTTGCTCGATATAGGGTGGACAGTAAAATGCGACGGCCGTTATTGTCTTCGCAAAAGCGACCGATACGGTCAGTGATTAACAACGAAAAAATACGCGACCAGCAAGAAGTGAGATTAAAAGACATCTTAAAGCTGGTCAAAGCGAAAAACTGTCAAAACACTAAAAGTGAAATTTATTCACACTTTAAGCAAACTGGTCTCCTCTGTTCAGCTATAATTATGCCGAAAAGGGCTAAGGGCTTCGCACATGTGCGAAAGAATAAAATACAACAAAACAACAGAAAAGGTCGCCGACGACTTCGTTCACTGTTCATCAGAGAGCGAAACGTGACGCTGAAAATGTACAAAAAAAGTTACATTTCAACGCAGAAATTCACATGTACTGCAATAAGCAAAAACAGTTTGTTTCACAGCTGTACTATATTTTATGGCACATACATGCTTTAGCGGCATAGCGGCGAGGGAGACAAACTTACAGTAAACAGCTAAGGCCAGCAGAGTGAACTCCCATAACCGATGGAATACTATTGCAAAAAGCGAGTTGGAAGTTACAAGTTTACAACACCAATAACGCAGCATTTTGTTTATTAATAAGTTTGCAGCATTTAATGTACTCTTTATCATCTTTATCTTTATCACCTTTGCACAGCACATACATTTTTGACACTGTTAATTTTTTGACGCCGTAACTTTTGATAACATAACTTTAACAAATAGATCAATAATACGCAGTATATCAGAGAACTATCTTATAATACATTTATTCAAAATAAATTATGTTAAGAAATAAAAGCACCAATAACCATAACACATACCCGTGAGCAAATCTGCAGAAAGGTCTAGAGGGCACTGGCCACGCAATAGCTTGATGCGACGTGGCACGTGACTGTCAACAAGTGCTCGCTGGGCCACCTCAGTGACAGTCAACTTTATATAGTTCAGGCTGACGAGATAAGCCGGCCCGTAAGCTTAATGCGGACTGCAAAGTGACTAAGCAGAAACGCCCATGGTGCTTTTTGCGCTTTTACCTGCGTGGCTGTTGCCAGCTTTAAGATAGCGGCCCTCAGATAACACTTGCGCTTAAAACCAGCACGAAATTGTGCAGCGGTCAGTGAAGTGAACCAGCATTCTTCTCTGGCCTGGACAATGAGATGGGAATGGAATTGCTGTTGCTCCGGTGAACCAAGCAGACCTGTGCGATACGCTAATGTAGCTTAATGATTATCGAGAAACTGCATTGTGCCATATGAAAGAATTGAAGAGCTAGTGCTATGCGTCAGTGCCGGGTGTATAAGCTATTCACCCCTGGACATATTCCTCAACGTTTTCCCTCCTGGTCATTTCCCCGCCTCTCATTTCTGCGTCACCCGGATATTTCCCTCTTTTTGTCATGTTATCGGTTGATCGATTTTCACCAAATAAATAATAGTAGCATATTCGCATGCTGCGTCGTGTAGCAGGCCAAGAAAACGTCTCATGCCTTTAAAAACGAGAGGGGAAAATGTCTGACAGGAAACGTCTGGCGTGGAAACGTTTAGGACGGAAAGTCCGTCTCTCGTCAGTGTCGCTGTACCATCAGACGGTTAAAGTTAGCCTTTGGATTAAAAGGCATTGGCAATGCGTTGCTATGTGCATTTTATTACAGACGTCTACACCGGAGCGAATTTAAACATGGCCGACTTTGCTTATCCTGTAAACCTACGACAGAGAGAGGCTTGCGTTATATTGCAGACCTTTGCTATAATGTCATTCAGCTAGTTTTGGGGTCAAAAAATTAAAGAACTTGAACCTTAAACAAAACTATTTTTGTCTAAGCCTAAACATTTCAGACGCAGTACAAACCTAATAATGATGTAGAGTCATGCAGGCTCGTTTAGATTGTACTAATTAACGGATCCAAATTAATAGTGATCTGTAGTGGGCTACTTGGGCACGTTTCTGGGCACCAGCATTCCGCTCAGCAAAGCAGTTGGCTAATTAGTCCGCAGGAAATGCAAAAGTGTGTTGTTGAGTCTACGTGAAATTATTCTTAATTACTTAGGCTACCCGACTTACTGCAAAGCGATGCCAAACCACGCATGCGTAGCCTCGTTACGATCTTTTGGCACTGTGGTAATTCTCTCTTGACTATGCTGATGGCATCTTGGATTTTTAGTCTTTGCAATTACGGTTAATTATGACTGTCATCATCATTTATTTTGCTGTATGGCAGAAATATTCGAAAAACAGGTAGCTGCAGAATTTTGCGGAAAACGTTTTGTTGTCGACCACAACAGTAGGCCCCAACTAACGCAGAAAAGATCACACCTCACAAAGAACTTTTTATCATTAGAGCGTTGCTTACAGAAATTTGTGAATCTAATTTTTAATTATTTATTTAGGCTTTGGCAGTTTTGTAACACTACTTTTTCTTTGTCCTATTTTGCTAAGTTTTTATGCCTACTAAGATGTTATTGACTCTCTCGCCGCTGTCTGATATGTTACTTTTATCGTCGTTTTCAACTCGTTTAAATATATCTAATAACAGTTGCGATTTGTCAACAAATATATGAATATAAATAGGTAGGGGGTTTGCATGATTTATGGAAGTGCATTAAACTAGTCAACTGACTGGCATCGACTGACTCTGAGACTACATGACAGACATATTATATACACCACACCGTAGTCATGATATGCAAACTTGCCAGCTTAGCCTATCAGTATAATTAAAACGCCAATATACGTAAGCTATTATAACATCTATAGCCGTTTGTTTCTCGAACATGTCGTTAGCAATGCGGATGTGTTTTCTATATGCTTGACTGCTGTAAGCAACCCTTATTGAACACGTTTATTCGACACATTAGGCAACAAGACAGACAGAGAAACAGATATATACAATATGAGCAAATAAGCAGACACAATACACAATAGATGATAATACAACATTAAAAATCAGTTTTCGACATAATTTGCAAATGCAGTCCATACATTGTTTATGGCAGCGGACCTACTACAGAAAACACTTTTAAGCAAATTATCATCATTGTGATTACTAAATAAATCAATAAAAATGATTATGAATAAAAGCATTGTGACTATAAAAAAGACGTATGTAAAACATAACTTTACGAAGCATAAGCAGGTATCTAACATAGAGTCTTCCTAACGACAATAATAAAGCACTAACAATTTCCCATTTGTGATAACCAAATAGCCTACGAATTACATTATTCCAGCATATGTTCAACTCATTTACTTGTCTATTGGTAAGTGACAAGGCAGGAATTGCATACATGATATATATATATATAACTGAAAGGCTATAGGTCTCTTGCAGATGCAGCAATGCAATTTCATTTACACCGTGACTATGTAAAAAAATTGAGTTGCACGCCGCATAGAAATTTCTCTTATTATGACTAATATCAAACTTAACAGAACGGTCACTTTGCAAATATACACCAAGGTATTTAATTGCATCGGACCAATTAACATCATTGCCATTTAGATTCATAGGCATTATCTCATTTTTGCACATTTTACCAATAGCAATACAGTGAGATTTATTGACGTTAAATTCTAGCGACAATATTGAGGCTACTTCAGCGCATTTATCTAGCATACTTTGTAACCCATTTACAGTTGGGCTCAATAATAATATGTCATCCGCATACAATATACAGCCAACAAATATAGACGAAATACAACATCCAACTCCTAGACATCTTAAACGAATGATAAAAAGGTTCATAAAAACGTTGACGATTGCAGGAGAGAGACAGCTGCCCTGTCTTACGCCACTACCTGCTGTAAAGTATGCTGATAACCTACCATTCCATCTTACAACATAGGACAACTTATTATACCAGTTATATAAAATATCAACAATAACTACAGGAACACCAGCATCTAGAAGAGACATATACATTTTGTAATGATTTACTCTATCAAAGGCTTATAGTAAGCATCGTTGTTTCAGCCAGCGTTTTCTAAGTAAGGTGTTTTTTAATTTGGGTATATCAGACGTAACATAATATATCTTTCGGTTTTATCATAGCTTTTAAACATATTGTCAACAATTGGTTATTGATTGATTGACTGTTTGGTTAATAAATATTAACCATTGTTCTCAAAATTTAATTTTGCTAGCTTACTTGAAATCTAGGTATTCGCACCGATGCACCATGTTTCTAAACGTCGCGTTGTTGAAAAAAACTAAAAATGGTCGTGAAATTTTTTTTCGTGAAAAATGTGAAGGCCTCTTTTTGTGGGAGCCCTGGGCAGCTGCCCATGTTGCCCATGCCTGAATCCGGCCCTGAAACCAGAAAAGAAATGATAGAAGTTATAGAAGTTATAACCCCGCATTGCAAAACCCCACGGACTCCAGTATACGCCACTAAGACCGATCAACGGGCGTCGATGAACGAAAAACGGCGCGGGATGAAAAAATGGGACTGGTTGCCGGAAGAGAGGGAAAGACGTTGCGTGTGTGGCGATGCGATGAACGAGATGTATCATGGAAATGTCAGCTCGGTATGCGCTAACGCACCGCCTCAGCTGAGTGACAACAGCGCCAGCCACCACCAAGACGACGACGACAACAGCGTAGAAGAAAAAGAAGAAGGTTTAAATAATGCAGAGATCAGGCCGACGTCGGGCGCCGAACGTCGACGTGGGAGAAGTTGACTGAAGATGAACGACCAGTGAATGATAAAGTTTTAAGAAGACAACGAACTGTACTGCCATTTGGTTCGTTTTGTGCAATCCGCGCAATGCAACCGAACTGGAACTTTATTTCAGTGCAGTTCTGTTGCCTTGTACATGCACGCCTTTGCGACACGTATACAATAGATTTTTTTACCATCAGAGACGATGGACGACCAGTGACCCGGTTGGTCGGTGCGTCCGCCCACGACAACGACAACGCCTGCTGGCCGCTGCTGACTGACCAAGCGTCATGGACAAGTCCAGGGCCTATTCCGAATGACTGACCAAGCGTCACTTGGTGATAATCGTGGCGCGCAACGCCGGCAGAAAGCCGACACACACACAGCGTTGTTCCGTGATTCGTCAGCGCGCTGCTGGACCGAAGACAGCATAGCACAGAAAGAGAACAAGCAGCGGAGCAGTAGTAGGTGGCACAAAAAAGTAATCCCCTATTTTTAGGCTATTTTTAGCAATCGCTAGAAATTTTGAAGAAAAACTGTACATGCTTTGACTTATTCATAATCATGTGAAGTTGCTAAAAAGTATTTCATTATCTGCAACTACGATAAAGTTACAGGTATTGGATTTTTCTGTAACCACATCGTTATTTTGCGCTTTCACCGTAAGTGTAGCATAATACATGCAAAACTAAATGCGCACTATGTTCGAGCAGGAGAAAAACATTTTCGTTCAAACAACATAATAAACAGTTTGCCAATTTCTGGGAGTAATGAGTATCCGAAGCATCTATCACCGCCAACCTTCATACATGCATTTAATCTCTTCGTAAAGTTTAAAAAGGTTTGCAAGTTGTCACAGATCACCTTAGCGCCCGTTTGAGTTTAGTGACGGATTTCGCTTTAAGCAAAAAGTGTTAACAAAATGCTGCTGCCTACGGGCAAGTTTTCGTTTGCCATTGACACCATCTTGCCCGCTCTTGTGCCAGCTTCTCAAGTTGTGAATAATCCATGTCGTCGTCACTTGTCTCCAGTAGCCAGCTCAGTGGCATTTTCTTTCGGTTTTTTCGTCTCTTCTTCCCTGGCAGTCGACCTTCTAATGTTGTTTTTACCAAAGAACCACGTCTCAACACATGTCCCAACCACATTTTATGTCTAGTTTTCAGTGTGTCTATAAGTTCTCTTTTTGTTTCAACTATTCTTAGCACTTTATCGTTCATTTTGTGCTCCGTCTAGGATACCTTTCACACGAGACGCCAAATTCACATTTCAACTGCTTCAATTCTTTTTATGTCAGTTTTTGCAATGTCCATGTTTCGTTTCCATACAACGCTATATTCCACACAAATGCTTTGACTATGCGTTTTTCAGCTGGAAACTGAGGTATTCACACACGAGATCTTTGGCAAATTTAATAATACGTTTAAATTTAAATCTCTGTTGTTTATAAAGTTTTCCCACTTTGACTTTACTGGCAACAAAAATGACTTAGTTGTTTTCATTAAGTGTTGCGTATTTTAAAGGTATAAAAGTTTTTTTTAATATGAAAAATCACGACGTTGTCACACAAAAACTTCGTCACATTGAAACAGTAAACGAATATCAAATGTTGTTTGGCCTTTTATTTCAGTAAAACAGGTAATAAGTGTGTAAAATTTTGCGTTATAATTTTACACGGTTGCATTTCAATAAAACGGCAAACAACTTTTGGGATTACTTTTTAGCCCCACGGTGCAAGCTACGCTGCTGACCCCTGTGCACGAATGATATCGATCCAACGCGCACGAGCGCTGTCATCATCATCCGACGGGTAAACAGCGACATGCAAAGTCGGATTTATGTAACTGCAGGGCTGTGTCTTACATAAGCCGCATTACGTAACTGTACGTTTTTTGCCCTTCTGGCCGTTTGTCTGCCCGTGTGTCCAGTCCAGGCTCTTAACTCGAAAACGAAAAAAAAACAAAAACAAAACAAAAATCGATGTGCTTCCAATGGTAGAAGCAAAAGATGCACAGATTTTGTGGTTTAAAAGTTACCGGACGTAAAAAGCATCATAAAAATGCCGTATACCTAGTTTACATGTTTACATGTGAATGACGGTTCACGCGCCAGCCAACCGGCTTAGGCGCGCCGGGCGGTTTCGGCGCCGACTGCAAGTTAAGTTTAACCCAATGTAAACGGATAAGTAGAACATTTTTTTTAAAAAATAGCATAGTGCCTAAAACAATAAATAGTCAGCAACATCAAACTTTTATTATTATTTTTTAAGTTTAACGACAAGAACAAAAAAGAATTCACGTAGCATGCTACGTATATTCGTGTCTTAATTGGCGTACGAAGGACAATATGAAGTAAAACATTTTTTGTTAGAGTGCTTTTACTAACAGTTCAGGTCGAAATAATTTTTTAGAAAAGAATCTAAACGTTAAAGGTCCAAATGAAATGTTGGTTATTTCTCTTAAAAAATAAACTTTAGGAATGAAAAGATAACCTTTGAAGTCGCACGCGAAAGAGTTACCTATCGCCCCTGTGCGATACTGTCTCTAGTCCCGAGTTTCGCTTTTGTTTTATTCCGAAACTTGCTGAATCGCTGTGATTAAAACATCTTTACGCCTGCTATTTGCTCTACATAAGTCGTCTCTGCGGTATGTGATCAAAGAGGATCGAAGTCTAGCAACGACGCATGAAACAATGTCCGCTTTGGGGCCGAGCGAAATAGAATAGAGAGAAGAAACATCTGCATGCCGGCGAGGCAGTGTTCATACAAGAAATGTTCTAAACTTCATGCTTACATCGCTTCCCGATTTACACCCTCCAACATTATACAGTAAAGATGCAAAACAAAAAAATAAAAACATTTTGCAATTAATAAAATAAATGTTCTAGTTATAGATAGGCAATAAAAACTAAAAACTTTTTAAAATTAAAAAAACCATATTGTTTTAATGTTCGAAAAATTGTTTTTGAAAGTATTAGTAAAAAACTTGACATCGCTAAATATTTATCGTAAATGTTTTCAAAAAACTTTTTTAAACTGACGGTGGAAACGCAAGAGAACTTTTAAGCCAAATGAAACATTTACGAGCGAAACTGTGGATGACAAATCTGTCAACAAAGTGTCTGTTTGGAAAGCTTTCTTCAAGTCGTCCGTCTGGTCCCAGTTCTCCCAGGTTTTGGTCCCAACAGCAAACACTGCCGCTAAAAGCAATGTTCTTCTAATCCCACGGACGACGGCTGCCTGACGTTGTCAACGGCGAACAAGTTATCTGTCTTCTCGGAAAGAAGCGATGACAGTGCTGACAACCAATTAGCGTTGTTTTGCGCAATAAGCTCGTTCGCTTCTTTTCTTTTTACTATAATCATCAACACTACTGACATCATTATCGTCGTCGCTTTACTAGTAGGGCTAGTAGTAGTAGTACTGTATATGTATTGCGTGCACTGCATTGCAATAAACCACTATTTACATTTATTCATTTAGGTAGCCGCAACTGCTAACCAAGATCGAAGTACATCAATCGAAACCGAATATCAGCTAACGAGAAAGCTCAAAGTTTAAAGACCAGCGTTTTGATTGCTACTTTCAGAATTGTTTTACAGCGTCAAACATTTCTAGAATTTGATCTAAACTGCTCATAAATATTTAACGCAGCAACGTGGGTAATAAAAGCGTCCATGCTACTTTTCGCCTACTGGTACCCCTGTACAACAATACTGTCCTACCACCCAACGTGTCCGCACGCAAGGAAGGAACGATAGAACCCATACTCAACCTGTGCAAGCACGCCCGGCACTTTACTATCGTCACCAACCACTCATGCAATTCACTCGCTTATTGCATTAAATGCATGCGTGCGTCGTTCCCACTTTCTTATTGCCTACGAAAAACCTCGATATATGCGAACCGCAGGCGGTCGGCGAATAATTTCGGCAGCCCGGAGATATAATAATCTAGTTTATACGGCATATGCGTTCGCCTCTGATGATCATACGTAAGCTACAGTATCACTCAAACCACAGCCTACGTTTTACTTTGGAGTACAATGTTGAAATTGTAAGAGGAAATTTAAACGCAAATAACATTGACGATGCCACTTTTGGATAAAAATCAAAACCTTGAACATTTTCAGACCGTAACCGGACAACATAATGAAATGTCGTAGTAGATAGTGCAGATGTAATAAAAAATGATGATAAGTGCAGTAATCTTTTACTTTTGAGAGCAAAAAGTCAAAGGAGCCGGCCAAGATGACGAAGATATAAAATGGTAAGACTCCGTCATGTGACATCTGGCTAGAACATACCCCTTTTTTCTATAGGCCTCGTCTAAAGCAAGAAAAATAATGTTAGCGTTATTTTAAATGGCGGTATATAGCGTACATGGGGCAGATTTTTGAAAATTTTTCACACAAAACAATTAACAGTAGCTTTTCTATGATACAGATTACAGTGTATGTACGTATAGCGCACTTTACACTCTATATGTGCGAGATGTATAGGTCTAAGTCCAAAGCGTTTAGAATTTGTCGTCGATGTTTCTGTATATAAGCGATAGGCCTACCGTGGTTTATTGTGGACTCTGTGACGAGGCTGTAGATTAGAACGTGACCCATTGGGCGGAGCGGAAATCCGCTTTGTGTGGAAGTTGCATAAAAGTCGGCGACGAGAGAAAATTGGAGAATTATTTAAATAGCGGTTGTATAAGAGACAAAAAGCACGCTACTTCTGGTTGCCTGCCATCCGTCGGACTATAGAGAACATTAGGAAGTGTTATGGTAATTTCATTGCATTGTGCACTGTGCAGTATGCACTCTCAGACAACAAATTGTTACTGTGAATGCATTGAATGGCGTCGATATCTTCAAGCTGGCAGAGCACCGCATAACTCGTACTCGGTACTTAGCAGCCGGTAGCACATCTTCCCGCATTTGCACGCACATGACTGGCACGCAATAGCCTACCTGGTTCACAATCACAATGCTTCACTTCTTGGCGATCCGCCTCGAGTCTGTCTGGCAGTGTCGGATTAAAGTTTTTGTGGTTCAATGTTCAGTGACAATCAGCGGAAATTGGGGGCTCTTAGCTGCAGCCTCCTTAACCACTGCTGTCTGATATTGCAATACACTGTAGGCCCTAGAGTGCTCTGAAGTGTTAATGTAGGCCTACATCGAAATTTTGTCATAACTGCACCACAAACTGACCGAATTTTAACATTTTCTTCCACCTGCAGGCGCAACAGAAAATTTGCAGCAGCAGTTAAGCTTAAACATCAAACCCCACTCTATGTCGGTACGTCTCGCTACACTACCTTGTAGGCTTGTAAAAATGCAGACGTCACATAACTAGCCATCGCTATTATTAAGCCTACGTTGTTAATAAAAATTTTAATTAGTCATTGCGATGTGCGGCTACCACAACGTTTTTGCGCACAAAAGTCAAAGGATTGTTTTAATAAAACGCGGTGACTATTCGCCCCACAGATGTGATAAACGTCAAAAAAATTATAATAAACGTTAATAAACGCGTTTATTAGGAAAAATATTGTAAACGTTTGTGAACTAAAAGTAAACGTACACAGAGCGTAAGTTTGAATATTAGGCCTATTATTTGGATAATTCCAAATTCCAATAAAATTTTTTTCATTGTCAAAGAATGTCTTACTCTAGTTCTGTGACAACCGTTTTACAAAAGTGCCCAGAATTCACTCACTTTAATCTTATAGCTACGTGAAATCTAAGTTGAGTTGTCCTGTTTACCGTCACTAGCACCGTGACCCAATGAACTCTATTAGGATCGAACGCAATGCACTATAGCTTGGCTTCCCGTCATAATTTTGCTTCGTTTCGCTCATGTGATTTTTATTGAGATAAACGTTGACAAAATAATAAACGCGTTTACAAAGATTTTTTGTAAACGTTGTAAACGTTTATCACATCTATGATTCGCCCGGCAGTCGTAAAAATAGCCTGTAAGCTATTGTTCCGGCAGTAAACAAAAACGAAAAACTCAGTCGGACTTGCCAGGCGGCGGCACCAATGTCGCTAGGCGTAATTGCGTTACCTGTGACCAGAATTAACGTTAATATTATGGTGTAGGGTTGAAGATGATGATCAAAGTTAGGGTTAAGGTTCGCATATTTCAAAAATTTGTATGAAAATAATTAATATTGCACACCATAACTAAGCGTATAATATTGGTAATAAATTTAACGCTGCTGCATGCAAATGGCAATCTGTGATTCCCTACCTGCTAGAGTTGAGGTCGTCAGTTGCCCGGTTGCCGCCCGGTGCTCGTCGTACCACTGCAGAGACACGGCGTTAGTACGTTAGTACGTTAGTGGGTGCTAGTACGTACCGGCTAAGGCCGTCCAAGTCGGCAACCGTATAAATAGCCGGCCCTGGTAAAACCGGATATAATATCCGATTGCCGTATCGTTAGCCGCTAGGCTATGGATACGGCTGCCGGATAAATATCCTGTGCCTTAATAAAAAAAAGTCTAAGACATTGCTGTTCAGTGTTTATACAATTAGCATCATCATGTTTGGTGTTTAAAATGTGTATTTTTCGCAAGCTTATACTTCGCAAGATAGTGCAAGTGCAGCGACTCATTTAACATATCGTGAGATCGTTAGCGATAAATCGGTTAATATTTGATGACCGACTAAAACTCGGTGTCCCGCCGTTTTCACTCACGGTAACGTCGGCAACCATTACAAGTTGACTACTGGCACAGTATGCGGACATTATCCATAATGCATTATACATTATGCAGTATACAAACCGTTCTCGGTACTATACCGCTATTACATGACCATTATCAGTGGGCACATTGGCGATTTGTAACGGATTTGAAGCGGCACAGCGGCCATCAGCATCATCACTAAAATTGACTTGGTAGGCATCAAATGATTTGATATGCTGTCGTTCTGTCAGTACTTCATGCTGACCGTGACGGGTGACTGGTTTATCGCAAAACACTTTCTGCCCGAATGCCTATGTCTGGATAGCAACCATATAATCATGTCGGTGTTTTTAGTGACAGTTTAAATTCAGGTATACAATAAGTCATGTATGGCGATAAATACGTCGTTCGATAAATAAGTTACAAAACAGCGTTATTTTGTTAGTTTTCCAACACTGAAAAATCCGAAATATACGTTTTGTAGGGAATTTTATTCTGAACACGTGTAGAAATTTTTTGATGATGACGTCATTATTGTGACGTCATCTGTTCACAGAACACCGTCTACACGTGTATTTTTCCTCGCCAGTAAGCTATCGTAACTCGCAAGTGACACGCAGCATAGGAACGAAAAAAATGAATACACTCGACAGGTTAACGCCATCTCTTTAAATGCTAAAGAATAATGTTTTATTTTTCAACATATTGTCTGAGTTCGCTCAATCATTTGTTTTATCTGTCAGCAAGCTTCTTAATGCGCGATGCAAAAAAACGATTCTGGCTGCTGTCCATGCCACTGAAGAACGACTGATTGACCTCGGCATATGACACAAATATAAAATTTCTGCCCACCTAGCATTTTCTTACACCAAACGTGAGCTGTTCGCTTTGCAAAGACTTGTCGCCATAAACTAGATGCATCTCAGAGTGAATCTGATATGCATTTATTTTCTGTCCACAAAAAATGCAATAACGGCACGCTGTTCTTTACCGGGGGGGATTTCAGTGACAAGTGTCGCCGTATTTAATGCTTGTAAATGACGTCACAGTGAAGTCATCGTCAAAAAAACTCAAAGCTGCCACTCAGAATTAAATTCCCTACAAAACGTATATTTCAATCGTTTAATATTTGGACAACTAACAGAATAACGCTGTTTTGTAACTTATTTATCCAACGATAATATGAGTACTTCGTTAAAAACTGAACGGTGTCACGGTAGTATTGTCAACTATGTTTCTGCTTCAATTATGCGGCCGTCCATCCGTCGTGCGGGTTCTCAACTAGAGAACAAAAAAGCGCTGTAAAACCAAAAATGCTGTTGACGTGTTCCCAAAAAGGAACAACCGGTGTGCAAATTTGTAGTACAAAAGGTACGTCAAAATGTCCAAAATGACGCATATATCACGTCACTGTTCACGTGTAATAGGTAGGCCCGCATTGTGCTAACATCCAGTCAATTAATGGTTGCGTGTTACACTGGGTCGATGAAATACGCTATTTAGGCATATACATAGTAAGCAGTAGTAAATTGAAATGTAATTTTGCTTA
>Ga0209367_1004717_pt1 | contig 18887 bp, 12 predicted proteins | sample WorMetLIZISLAND2_FD_187412 | JGI IMG/M metagenome (GOLD analysis project Ga0209367, IMG submission 187412) | Marine gutless worms symbiont microbial communities from Max Planck institute for Marine Microbiology, Germany - Olavius geniculatus... ... | reverse complement strand
TCGTCGTCTTGACGCCGTGGTGCAGCAGAATGGTGGACATATCGAGCACAAATTCTAAACATTGATTTCATGACTAAATCAGACTAAGTGTTATAATGTGGTTGTAATTTTGAGTGCATTTTGTTCTGTTATTAAGCGTCATGAACTATTACCGATCGCTATTTGAAGCAATATGACTCGTATTCGCCAGGTGGCACCACTGTTGCACATAATTAATTTCAATAACTTATATTTTCGTATTGAGAATGAAATTACCTTGATTTGTGCAAAAAATCGTGTAGATCTAAGCAGTATTTCTGAAGTTAGAAGCTATATAACAGAGTGGCCTCGTTTTTTTTGGGCCACCCTGTACAGTGACTTTATTTAGCAGGAAAGATTAATCTTGGTGAACCAATAATTTAGCAGTTACGTGTCACTTAAATATCCCATGTAGATCAACATCTGACCACAATGAAACTTATTTCAAAATGGTATAGCATACTCATTACAGATTTACTTATTTTTTAAAAATTTCAACACGTTATTATTTAGATTAGTATGCTCACATGGTTGAAAGGATTTTTGTCTGTCCAATGCAATGCATATTATAAAATCACCTCATCATCCGTATGTGCGTGCGGCGCCATATCTCGATAACGCTGCAAGATAGATGCATGGCAACAACGGACCACCCATTGGAAGTCGCCCATCGCGAGTTGAATGGTCACATGACTGATGAAGTCATGTGACCCCAAAAGGTCAAGGTCATGACCTCATTATTTTCGAGGCGGTAATTAAACTGTTTAATTTTTTTCCATTGACCAACACAGCTCATCAATTTAATTTATATGTACTTTACTGTTAGCTATCGACACACATTGGACAGACTCCTTGTTCGTTTGAACAGTAAGATTGTTTTGCTTATAGAATATGCATTTCACGTCAGCCAGTTTTTAGAGACTTTTGTTCTGATGGCTATATTATTATTGTTTATCATGATAGACCGTGGCTGGTTGTTTATTTGTCAAGTTTCTTGTTATTGAGTTGTAATAGATAGCTAATAACTATGCTTCTTTTTAGCACTCAGTAATTTACATTGGATTTTTGTTATCCAAAAAGCAAAGGACTACAAATGGCATATGCATATGCTATTTTTAATAATGTCTTTGATGTTTCTAAACATATTTCACCATTTGCAGTTTTTTTTTTATTTTATGTTGTAGATGTGTCATCTTTTGCTCCACAGACATCAAGTCTTCAGTCTTCTGTGAGGTATTTTGTAGCTATTATTCATTTAATTTTTTTAATTATATTTGTGTGCTATTGTTGCATGCATTGGATTTTGTTAGTAGGTTTTCTTACACATATTTTGCACTTAATTCGTGTGTGGTTGCAAACAAGATTCAAATTTATTTTCTGAAGGTTTAATAATCTGTAGGACCAGAATACAACTCAACTTGCAATGAGAGCAACCTTTGTAACTAGATTTAGATTGTGCTTGAACATTTTGTGCCTACAAACTTACTGCATACGATACGCTTTGCAGGAATTAATTAACTTCTGCCACAAACATTATCTTAATTAATTACATTATGCTGGGAAAATGTGGAAAATAGCAGTCAGTTATCTGTATAGTTATTGTGTGTGTTGCTAATTTATCTTACAAGTGTGATCCCGTAAATCAGTTATAAAGTGGTGTTATTCTGTTAATTTTGCTGGGTGTCAAGAATTTAATCCTGAGTTCTACAACGTGTCTCAGTAAAAAAGTGCCACTTTTAATTTTTGAATAATTACGTGAAACATTGGCAAATTTTGTTAATTTTTGGCAAGCGGCATCACGAAGAAACTTGGCGTAAAAGACTGTAATTTAGCCCACCTGACCTCAGTACCGTTGCTACACTACCGTGTGACAATTTTGATGAGACATAGTTTGGTTGTTTATAACAATGAATTCATACCAAGTCTTGCATGCTTTGGCTCAGAAATGATTAATTGATTAGTAACATACATAAGTAACAGTTATTATCACTCAAAAGTTTTACATGTAACATTGTATCATTTTTATTATTGCATATGCTCAAAATGTTTTCCTCTGGCACGAACGCAAGTGGTGGACGTTGACGCGACTCGCCAACAGCATGTTCAGTAGCGCGTGACCCAGATCGCCTCACTCACTGTTGATCTGTCTGATCACATACATCTGTATTCACCGTATTTGGTAGACAAGAAATAAACACAGAATAAACAATAAAAATAATAAAACTTAACTAGAACATGACTAAAACTTAACTAAAAATGTAATATAATGTCCATAGTCACAACTCAATTGATCCAGCAAGACATTTCAGTTCGTCGACGTACTGTCTTAAAATACATATTATTAGTGTTAAATATGTCACAGATTTTTAATGATTTTGTGGTGTCAAAGATTTTTTGGGCTAACGCATGCACTCTTTAGTGTGAATTCATTGTTGTAAATGGCCAAACTGCGACTTCTGCAAGTCACAAGGTAGTGTAGTGACATTATCAAGGTCAGCTGGGCTAAGCTATAGTCATTTACGTCAAGTTTCTTCTTGATGCTGTGTGCCAAAAATTATCAAAATCGGTCAAAGTTTCACGGAGTTATTCAAAAAACAAAAGTGACTCGGTGTAGATTTAAGCATTGTTGTCTGTATACTAATTTTTTTATGTATAAAGCTTATTATTTTCTGTTGACTGAGTTTGCTTCTATGTAATTTTCAGAACACCAGTTTTTAGTGAGTTGTCAATGGTGGAAATGGCTGAGGTTCAGAATCGTCAACTTCTTGCGTCGTATTTGACCAGGATCAAAACTGCAAAACTCACCAACAAACATCTGGCTGCTGACTTAGTAAGTTTTGTCAAAATGTCTAAATTTTTTGGTGTGTTTATATTTGCACATTTTTTAAAACTAACTGATATGTTTCGCTAGTTACTTTCATGTAAGGCTAACTTTGTGTAATAACTTTAACAGCTCTGCAACAAAAGCAGCTGTTATTTACTTTTAATTTATTGAAATTTTTGGAATTTTTTGGCAGCCAATCGTTTTTGTCCTAGTGTTTTTATGTCAGCTTTAATTAGGCTATTTTTGTAATGTCTAATTTTTTTAAAAATTACTAAATTACCTGTCTGTTCGTGACTGGTGTATTATAGTATCATAAAAGTATTACAATTTATTTTGAATTAGAACTACAGTTATCAACTAAACTCTATAAGTGATGAAAATTTGTTCCAATTCATTACAGTTGTTTGCTGTTTCAGAGTCTTACTTTGCAGCGGCGAATGGAGGAAAATATCACAATAGCTCATCAGAGGCAGAAAGCTGTATTCTTTGTGCGTTTCTGCATATTCATCGATGACATTCACTCATGTTGAATTTTATTTAATTTTTTCGATAGCGCTAACAGCTTTAGTAATTTACTAGCATTAACCCTGTGACGGGAAGCCAGGGTCAAATTGACCCAAGACCCTATAAATTGTTTAATATTAAAAAATAGTTTAGACTTATATAAATAAGTCTTCGTGACTTTTAATATTTTTTCATTGTCTTCAATCTGCCACTTTTATTTTATGTTTATGCCAATAGGGGGCGCTGCTATTGAGACTTTCTCGACACCCTTTCCGTGCAACTGTGCGGGTCAACATGTCAAAGAAAATAGCTCCCATCATATTTGCTTGCTAAAATTGATTTTTTTGCACATTCAGCTACGTCTGGTTATACAGGGTGGTCCAAAAAACGGCACAAAGTTAATGACACAATAATTTTGCAACTGTACGTCATAGAGTCATGTGGTTTTCAGCAAAATGTTCTGAAAGAAATTCTTTACATGACTAAAGTCAGTATTTGAATACAGCAGTTAAATATTCTTTCTTATTGCGCTGGCAATTGAACTATGCAACAACAGTATTACCCTCGACACCATGGTCCATAAAAACGTGCCACTTTTATTTGTTCAATAGCTCCATAAAACATTGGCTGATTTTAATAATTTTTGGCACACGACATTAAAAAGAAACTTGACGCCAATGTCTGTAGTTTTGGCCACCTCGCCCTAAGGTTGTCGCTACACTACCTTGTGAAATGCAGAATTTGTTTTCTGAAGTCCATTACCATGGCAACACGATCTATATTAGATAACAAAAATAATACTAGCATTTCGTCAGAGTGCGGTCAAGTGTTTGACGTTCAGAACTCAACTTAAAACTGACAAAATGCTATAGTATTCATGGGGTCAAATTGACCCCAGCTTAACCGTCGGCGTTACAAAATTGTCAGCAACAGTAGAACAAAATATAAAAGTTCTCCCATGAAAGAATGCAATAAAATACCACAATTAAAACGTGAATGCAGTCGTTAAAGCGATTTCACTTTTAACAAACTTGAATGTTAGTTTAATTTGTTTAATAACAAAATTATCAGAGAAAGTTCAGCTGATTCTGATTATTTCGATAATCTTAACGTTGTGACATGATAGCTGGACAAAGCGAAATCAGACGAGCAGAGAAAATTTTTAGCAGACAGGTATTAACGTGATTTTATGTGGGTTTTACTCTGTTTTTAATTGCTTAACTTGTAGTGACTTAGCATGCTTTGTTAAAGATCTGATATGTACAGTGATTAACTGAGTAAGTAAGTAAGATGACATGGGAGGTGCAATTTGACAATCAGTCACAATGCACTGAACAAAAAAATGTCTTCAGCAGCTTCGTAAACCGTTTAGAGTGAATGTTATTTTGTCTCAGATGAGCTGGAAGGTTGTTGCACAGCCTCGCACCTCTCGTCTTTCAATAGACAGCGTTTTGACATTAATGACTGTCTGGAGGAAAAGAGGGAAGATTATTAGAACTGCCATTATTTTTAGTTACAAATGCACACTTTAGATTGGCAGTTTTTGCAATTTTAGGCTTAGGTTGTTTTTAGGTTTAGTGTCTCATAAAGGTTAAACTTTGTGTAAAGGTTAAACTTTTTGTTTCATTATTGTGTGTACGTGCATTTTGCCTATAAGGGCCATCCCCGAAATGACCTATACTGTCGGGCGGGACGTAAAACCCTACTCACTCACTCCACAGCCTTGGACGTGCAGCAGCAAAACATCCGTTTCCATAGCTGCTGTAGGTTTATCTGACTAACTGTTAAGCTGACAAACTATCAACCTTGCGACTTTGCTAAATATTTGTGTATTTTAGTTTTTTTTTTAATCTTTATGTTTAATCATCGTACATCCGTGACTTTGTCGGTACATTCACAGTGATAAGGCTGTTAGTCCAGTAAAATCTTTGCTATGCTGATTTTCGTTTAGTGTCTTAAAAAGTAAAATGATTATTGTTGTTAGATAACTTACAGTAATCGCGATAATTTGCATGTTGTACAACAGCAGAAGCAGTTTGTTTCGTGAAAGCAAAGGTTTGGAAAACAAAAACAAGTTGCACATCGATGTCCGGGCTTTTGAGCAAAACCTGGTAAGTTCGGGAGATTTCATATTCTATTCGATCAATAGTAAGAAGCGGAAGTAATAAATAATGTAGTGAGAATAATAGTGGTGATGGCATTGTTGATGTTGCTGTTACTGTTGTGAGAGATTGGCTGGTGTCTCACTGTGAAAGATGTACGCCACAGGAATGTTATATATTAACTAGAAGGCGCTTGAGAGAGTGTGTATCTTCACCAAGTGAAGTACCTGCAACTACGCCTACAACTACCACTACGCCTACAACTACAACTATTCCTACCTCGACTAATACTACTACTACTACACCTACAACTACAACTACACCCAACAACAATAAGGAGGAGGGAAAAATAATGGCATGCTGCTTGCGCTGTTGGTGCATTGTTATTATGAGTCCTCATGTACACGGAAGGAACGACAAACAGAACGGCCAATCTCTTAATCTCCTCCAAAGTTCACTACGCTGTTCTTGGCGGAGATAATCATTAATATACTGATGACTAGTTGTTTCATGACTGCGGTTTACAGAAATGGTTGCAAACACTGCGAGAAGAATTGTCAACGCGACACAGCGATTCGGCTTTTGTCAAGCATTTCATGAACACCATTTTCCGGTAGTCCAATCTTTGCATTTATTTAAATCTAGTGAACGTTTTTTGTTACACAAGCTTTGCAGATGTCGTTTGCAGATCAGTTGTTGTCACTCTAGGTTTTGGTCTCACACTGCTAAAAGGTAAAGAAAGGTTAAAGGTCATCTACACTGTGTCCCAAAAAAACATCCCCGACATTTCCGACTGTAACTTGAAAATAAATTACCAGATTTCGATAATTTTTGGCACAAATATTTCTGACACAATTTGCCATCAAATGACCATTCAGTTTCCCACCTCACTCAATGATTGTCAGCGCACTACCTGGGGAAAACGCAACCAGCAAAATATCATTTTTTATTCAGTGCAATATGATTGCTTAATTAACATAATGCGTAAAAACACATTTTGTTCACATTTCTGACACTATGGCTGACATTTCATTCAGTTGTCCATTTTTAAACTGCTGCAGTAAAATTGCTTGAAGCATTGGCCCACTATGTGAACACATGCAAGCAAACGTTTTCTTCATTTATTGACAACAGTATCGATAATGTTCTGCTCCAGACCAATCCAGGCACTACCAGTCACTTCTTGACTTCACAAACATTCCTAAACTTTATCTGGTAGACACACTGCTGCATGACAGTCAAACCTTGTAATGGACCTGCTGTTGGGGCCCACAGATTAAGATAGATGAAATTATTGACGTTTTTTTCATTCACTTTAACACGTATTATGCTTGGTCTGCTTCCTCCAGGTAGTGCAAAACAGACATTGGGTGAGGTGGAAACTGAAACACTTGGTAAATAGCCAGTTATGTCAGAAATGTTTCTGCCAAATATTATTAAAATTTGCTAATTTTTATTCAAGTTGTGATCGATAATGTCGGGGATATTTTTTTTAAGGTTTTCTGTTTATTTCACCACATATTTCGTTTGGTCTGCTTTTCCTAGGTAGTGCTGAAGCATACATTGGGTGAGGTGGGAAACTGAGTGGTCGTTTGATGGCAAGTTGTGTCAGGAATATTTGTGCCAAAGATTATCAAAATCTGATAATTGGTTTTCAAGTTACTGTCAAAAACGTCGGGGATGTTATTTTTTGGGACGCAGTGTATATCTGTTAATAGTGATCCATTGCAGAGTGTGGAGAGCTATGGAGCGTCACCTGCCATATGGGATGACACAGTGTTGCCTGCCACCCAATACAGGTGAATACAGCTTTGCCTTAATCCCTGCCAAGCAGGCTGGTACTCGATTTACCTACCCTGGAGGGATGGAAGGCTGAGTTGACCTTAGTGTTGGTTATATACCAAGATAGTTTGCCTATCTGCATATAGTCATACATCTAGGTATTAACTTGACTGGGTTGGAACCCATGACCTGTTGATCACAGGTCTGATTTTTCAACTCCTACGCCACCACGCCATCTGCTGATTTTGATCGTTATGGCCCACAGCTTTCCGCGGCAAATTTTGCCAAATTCCCCGGTCCATTTTGCAAAATTCCGTGGCTTGCTGCTGCAAAATTGTTTAAATTCCGCGGCTCACTGCAGCCTTATGTTTGTGAGTATAAACCGAGCTCTGTACCTGTCAAAAAACTTTGGTTATTGAAGGCTGGCGTTGTGCTCAGTTATGCTAGCAGCATTCAAAGAAAATTATCAGTTTTTTTAAAGTGCAGTCTGTCAAGTCAAATTCTGTTTATTTGTCATTGTGTGCCGTATTGCGATGGCTATTAGTAGGGCTCACAGTTTTAAGCAGTTCAGTTTGAACTTTGATTTTTTCAATTAGTATGTTTAGACTAATTAGGCCTATAATTAATTTATTTAGTTACATTTTGAAGCCGACAATTGTACTGATTATCGAGCCTTTCTCAGTTTTTGCAAAATTCCGTGAAATTCCATGGAAATATCGGCTCAGAATTCCATGACCCGCGGAAAACTGTGAGACCTACTAATCATCTTGATGATTCATCATTGCAAGTTAATTTACATAACAGTCATGTGCTGCTTGAAACTTACCAACTAGGCTGCTGGTGGCTGTGAGAATTTTTCCAGCAATTTTTGCCAGTAACTTTCCATAAATGGGGGATTTGATCTCCAAATTTTTGTATTTTTGGAATACAGTATTTCATCCAAAAGAAAATTTCGTGCCAGGCTAAGTAAGGAGAATTTAAGCCGTTTTACGCCAGCTAGCCAGCCGTAAAGAGCTATAAGCCAGCTGTAAAAGTTTTAAGCCATGGCTTTGGGGTCTACTTGATGTTGTTAGTACAGCAACGGGAAGCTCAGTTGGTCTGTAGAAGCTGCATGTAGTTTATAGTGTGTTGTGCTTAGTTTTTTTTGTTCTTTAGTCCTCTTTGGTCCTTTGTTGCTTCAATACTGTCGCAGTTCTCCCATTACTTTGGTTTCATGACCTGCCGCCCAACTTGCAGTTGTATAACCTAAACGAGCATTAAAATAATTTGGTAAAATGCAGAGTCGTTTTTTGTTTCCTGTTGCCAGGTGTCAGCAGCAGCTTGCAATTAGATGCATTTGCTGTCGGTTTGACCCCAAAATCTTTTCTCTCCCTCGCGAATCAGAGATCCCATTGGACACAATGTGCCATTGGACCCTGAACGTGTACCTGTCGAATGGCATCTATGCCGTGGGCCATAAAAATGTGCCACTTTACTTTTGTCCATATCTTCGCCAGTTATTGACCGATTTTCAAAATTCTTTCACTGGCACACTGTACAGGCAATTTGCATTAGTGTAATTATTATATATCCCACCACACGGCAAATGCGTTTTTACACTATCTTGCAAAATATAAATGGAAGCAAAAACTAACCATAATAACAAAAATTTAGGTAAATAAAAAAAACGCTTTAAAGTGACCAACGTTGCGATGAATGATTCGTATGACACTAGACTGTGTTATACCCAAACAGTCTAGTGTCATACAGACCATTCACTGCAATGTTGATTTGAAGTGTTTTTATTAAAATTCTACCAACATGTTTGTTTGTTATTATCATTATGTACATATATTTCATTGATATTTCACAAGGTATTGTAGAGACGCATTTACGGTGTTGTGGGATCTATAATAATCATATTATCGCAAATTGTCTGCAGAGTGTGCCAGTGAAAGAATTTTGAAAATCGATCATTAATTGTCGGAGCTATATGGACAAAAGTAAAGTGGCACGTTTTTTGGCCCACTCTGTAAATCCGTCGAACAGTGTAAGGTCCGGTCACATCGGCTGAACGCATGAAGAACAAGGAGTGCACTAATAATGATTTGTGCACCGTTGTTCGTCGTCATTTGTTACTCGTTCGTCAAGCGCGCTGCACCAATGTTTTTGATTCGTGACCATTCGCTTCCGTGCGTCGGGCTCCGTGCGCACTTTTAAACATGTTCAAAATTGTGCGCAGAACTCAACGCATAAATGTACACGCCAGAAGGACGCCGGACATGCGCGGGGAGCGATGGACCAACGCCCGATACACGCAGAGCACTCGCTCAATATTCGTTGTATGTTCGTCGGCTGAGATGTAGCGAACACCCATGGAGACGTGTGGTGCAATTGATGACAGGCACGTCAACTTTAAGTGTCTTCAAACAGAGGTTCCATATTTAGGTACAACTGCAAAAGGTTCTACTCCGTTGTCTTCATGGCACTCGTAGATGCTGACTGCAAGTTTATCTGGGCAGACATTGGTGGTATGGGATCAGCATGAAACACTTAGATTTACAGTGCTTCTGGGCTTCCCCGATGCTGATCCTTTTCCCAAAACTTCCCAAAGACAACCAGGTTGTGCCCTAATTCTTCCGATTTTAGCACGTACGCAGTGCACACGCTTATTATGCGCCCTGTATGTGCCTAGTGTGCTAGCAGTACGCTGTACACTCGCTATAGCTTCTCCAAAATATGGACAAAGTTGGGTGCACAGTGACGTCTACCGTAACTGATTTTATCGTGCGTGTCGTGCATCCTGCATGCGTGCACCTGGTGTGACCGTGGATTTAAGAAGGGGGGTATGAACGTGACAGGCCACGCTGCGAAGCAGTGTACACAGGAATAGGCATAATTGCTTGCGCTGCAAGAAGCGATTCTGGGAAATTATAATTGCGGCAAAGTAAACAAGAAATTGCGTGTGTGTATTTCAGTACTACAGGTCATCCTCTGTCGGTCCTAATGCACAAGTACCAGACACATGTGCAGCAATGTGTGTCCGCTGCTCGGGATAAAATCCATATTCGTCCAGAGCCATCGGAAGACTCCGTATGGCAGGTGTCAACCTTACGCCAGAATTTACATCAGGGCGGTGAAAGTTTTGGCTCTGGAGTAACCGAACCCAGTTCTGTTGCATCAGAAAAGATGGCTGTACAAGGTGACTGTAGTTAGTATATCATTATCTCCGCCAAGGTGAACATAGCGAACATTGGAGGAGATTAAGAGATTGGTTGTTCTGTCCGTCATTCGATTCCATGTGTCCGTCGTTCTGTCCATCTGTGTGTGTGTGTGTGTACATGATGACTCGTCATCATCTCCACATGTCATACACAACCGGCAGGAACGGTACAGTAGTAGTGTTTAAGTCAGTTCACTTGGTGGAGATATGCACTCTCACGAGCGCCTTCTAGTTGATTGTGTGGTTCAGTTTACATTTTTTTATGCTGTTAAATTTTCATCGTTGTCAGCTTCCAAATGCACGATATGCAACGTTGATTTTTTTGCATTTAGGAGCAGCTTTTTTTGCTTTTGTCACAGTTATTTTATTCTCTTATGCTGCTGTTTTTTTTATTTTTTTACAATCAGTTGCCACTGTCTTTTTTTGCGGCTTTCTGTATACCTGATGTGCTGCGTTTCGTTGGTATATCATTTCTAGAGCTGCGGACATTAAGGATTGATGATGACATCATTAATCTGTGAAAAAAATGAATTCCTGTGACTGGTATAAATTTGGTGAAAAAAAATGTGTTACAGTTTTGGATATATAGAATTCTTTTTAGGGGGACTGTTTTTACTAGTGCAATCTGTATGTCTGTGCGTATAAAGTCGGGAAGCGCAAGGAGGAAGATCTAACAACAGAGAGTCTTCCAGACTCATCGTCCGCTGTTTCCGTATCGGATCAAAGTTCCAACATATCCAGTTGTAGTATTTCTTCCAGTATCGACTCTTCATCACATCTGACTCGAGACATGGCGGCCGAGATACTCGTCCTCTTAGACCGGCTGGAGACTGATGTTCGAGCATCGTATGCAGAGCTGCAGACCGCATCAGTTGCGGAGGATGGTTGCAGTAACATGCTGAGACTCATTCTGCAGGAGTTCTTCTTCGCTCATCTCTGGGATGATATACTCACTGTCTACAGGTTCTTCGTGTGTTTCTTTATTATTGTTCAGCCCTAGTGTCTACATAGCTTCATTGCAACATACAGGTTTTGATGATGTTTCAGATGAAGAATTTTTGTGGTTAGCTTCGTGGGAAGATTTGGATTCTTTCATAGTTAAGTTATACAGAAGTCACTTACGGAAGGTTGTTAGTGGTTACTAAATCGGACAAAAATCTAAATGTATCAGGAGCCAAATTCACAAAACATCTTAGGACAATTTTACAACAATTTTATGACATTTTGCACATGTATGCAAGCCTATTACAATGTGCTAATTCACAAAACATCGTATGACAATTTTATGACAAAAATCTTACGACCATTTTTTAGGTGTCTTATGACAATCGAAATTTCCGATTCTACAACAACGTTTGTGAATTTGGTGCTGGTCCTATACTCCTAACCAAAAGTTTTTTTTTAATTTTCTTTGTTAGTTGGTCAGTTGTCCGCTGTCACAGTTTTGTTGAGACACTTTTTTAGCTTGTGAGTGTTTTCTTCTCTCTTGTAGCCAGATTATGACATTTGCTTTCTCTATGAAATGAGATGATCGTTTTTCATCAGTAATGTATCCAGCTGAACTAGTGGGTTTTTAGTCATTTAAGTGAAGAAATTTTTACATTTAAATTGATGGATTTTTACCACATTTAGCGTTTAATTCGGTGGTTAATTACTATCACAGTCTTGTGGTAGAAGGTCGTATTGTGACTCGTTTGTTCCGTGGTTTCAGGCTGCAGTTGAGTGAGAGGCATAACGCATTGCGGGTGATTATGAACGCTCATGTCTCCACTACACTCGTGGACATGGGTCTCGGTCCTTCCCTGGCATTAGTTGAGTCTGCTACCAGTTCTCTGCAGACTCCGTACCTGGCTGCTATTGATGTGCTGCGAATGATCACCGATGTGGTGTCTCCATCGGCAAAACTGAACGTCGTCGGTATGCACATTAGCAGTGGTAAAAAAAGTATAGGTAATGTTAGCTCTTAATAGGAAACCTTTCACAGAGCTACGGAGCGCCACCTGCCATGTGGGATTACACAGTGTTACCTGCCACTCGACACAGGTAAACGTGCTTCGCCTTAACCCCATCCAGAGAGGCCGGTACTCGATTTACCTACGATTTACCTATCCACCAACAGTCACCCATCGAAGTAAAAAAACGTAAAGTTTTTCCTGAGCCTTACGGCCCATAGGGCGGCGCTGATCTCCGTTTCCTAAGGCCCTCAGCCAGACACCAGTTTTTACACTGCGAGACCACGGGTACGGGGCCAGTGTGTCACACGGTGTGCCTGTTTACATCCCAGCGGTGAAGCCAGTACCAAATTATACTGATTTGTGACAGAGGCACATGTGTGTGAACAACTTGCCTCAGGTTGTTACCCGGCAGTGTTCTGGTGCAGAGTCGAACCTGCGCGTCTGAGTTACCTCAGGATTACAAGTCCGACATGTTACCGTTAGACTGCCAAGCCACCGAAGTAGTAATCACTTAATAGCATCCCGACCGGGAATCGAACCCATGACCATTCGACCGTAAGTCTGCCACCCTACCGTTACACTACCAAGCCACAAGTGGTAGCAGTAATAGTAGTTGTAGTAATAGTGGTAGTGGTAGTAGTAGCAGCAGCCAGCTATTGAGCTATAAGCTCTCGCAGATGCACTAAGACACGATTATTGAGTGTTCAGTGCAGTCTTGGAAAACGGACTACGAAATTGACTTTTTCTTTTGAAAAAAACATTTTAGGAACTTGTTGCGATGATATTCTGTATGCTTTTTAATGTATTTTTGATTGAAATTTGATTAATTCTTTCAAATTTGTAATGGTTAATAGTTGATTAATCGTAAATTTTTACACCTCTAGTTTTGTTCACTGATGTGATGTTTTATACAGTCCGATGCATAAATACAATCTGTGACACTGTTGAGACTTACTGCAGACAGAAAGACTTGGCAAAGGCAGATGTGTAAGTTTTGTTTCTTAGTCTCTGTGTTTGTACTTTTCTTTTATTAATATTAATCTTAGTTATTACTATTGCTGGTACAACTGCTGCTATTAAATAATTATTTCTAACTTATGAATTAATTGTAAAAATTTTAATAGTTAGCTATGTATTAGAGCAGTGTTTTTCAACCTTTTTGCTGCCGCAGAACCCTAAACAAGCGTGAAGGTCACTCACAGATCCCCATGTGTCCAGCGATGTATGCGAGGTGGAAGCTACAGAGACATTTCCCTAGCAGGCCAGAGCCCCCAGAGGGACGACAAAGCAGGCAAAGATGACCAATTATAATATGAAATCTGGCTGTTCTGTAGCTAACTATTAGGTCTAGTAAACAGCAGTAAGATATTGAATTTAACCGAACACGGCAGGCGAGTCAACCACGGCCACTTAGGCCTCGTTACCAATGCAGAAAATTTATCACGTGGACACTGTCCGAGATATTTTTAGTTTCCTTAGCAGAGTGTTCAAAGAACTGAATTAATTAATTTGAATTAACCTCAAACGATTTTGTAACCACAACCTTAATCATTTCTGATAATGCACTAATTTTCGGATTTGAGTGATGCCAAGCATATAGGGGGCCTACGTTATAATATTGGCCTACAATGCAAACATACCAAAATTACTAACAACAAAAATGATTCAGTACAGTAGATCTATGCAAAAATAGATGGGTGGGAGCTTAATTATGTTTGGTGCTGATTTTCTACTACTCTGACTTTGCGACAAAGTCCGCAACAAGTTCGCGACTTTGCTGTGGACACAAATCATGAAAGTCCGCGACACAAATCGTTGCCAACTTTCATGATTTCTGTCGGTGACTTTCACCGAAACTTTATGATTTCATGATCTGTCACCGTTAGTGTCCGCAACTTTCATGATTTGTGTCCACGACTTTTCCCACGAGGAAGTTTCGGTGTAAGTCGGCGTAATGGAATTTGAGCTGAAGTTATTTTTACTGGCCAGCTGCGGAACCCTTGGGTTCCGCGGCACCCCAGTTGAAAATCACTGTGTTGGAGGTTAATTCGTTGTATTTTTAATTAAAATCTAAGCACTAATGGAACAAAACACATATTTGTTCATTTCATCATTTATGCAATGCTAGTGATTTTGTTTTTGTATTGCAGTGTCGGCCATTAACTTATTTTGATTAACTTTAGCCAACTGCGACTTTATGTATTTATTTATTTATTTGTTGATTTGTCAGCAGGATTACCCAAAAAATTAATTTCTTGTTGTGATTGTCATACAGTCTTGATAGGGCCTATCCTATATAACCAACCACAAGGACAACTCAGCCTTCCATTCCTCTGAGGTAGGTAAATCGAGTACCAGCCTGTCTGGCTGGAGTTAGGGTGGGGCGTGTTCAACTGTGTCAGGTGGCAGGTAACACTGTATAATCCCATATGGCAGGTGATGCTCCGTAGCTCTGAGATGGCTTACCATCAGGCGATATAGACAGTCTTTGACTTTTTTTTAACTTTTTAACGTCGCTGCTGTTTTTTTATACGGCACTGCAGATGAGTTATTGACTGTTTTATTGCATATGATCATTTGGAGTTGGTTAAGTAATTAATTTCTTGTTTAATCGTCGTTCATACAAGTGGTTTATTGTGTCTTGTTGCTGATATACAGAGGTGCAGACGAACTCTTGACTGTTTTATCGTATGTGATAATTCAAACACAGTGTCCCGATCTCATCACTGAAGCTGCTGCAGTCATGGACTTTGCTCGGGAAAAGTCTGTTGTCCTTCGTGCTGTTTTCAGTTTGCTTACAAGTTAATAAATAAGTAAGTAAGTTTGTCAAACACGTGTCAGATGCATGGAAACCCGAAAGCAGACTGCAGGGCAGCAAAACAACTACAAAATACGAATTTACTGGCAAATTTTTGCAGATTATCTAGTAATCTAGGATAGGCTGCATCCCGAATAACAAGCGTTCTAGACTGTTTTACCCATTGCCCAGTGCTCACCCAATGGCATTAACGCACCGAGGAGTTTGTCTTATAGGTTGTTTAACTTAACAGCAAAACTTATTGGCTGAAAAAGTAGCATTGCGACTGAAAACCAGTTTACATGATACTGGTGCATTTATATGAATACGCCGACTGACTAGTTTGACGGGGGCTGGCAATAATTTGTTGTGTAGACTAATGCTGCTGCTGCTGCAAAAATCTGTATAGTGATAGTGACGATAAGTACTTATTTCCGACAAAACTGCGAAAATTTGTATTAAAAATGTTTATTACCTAACTGACTGTCGTTATAATTTTTACTAACCGAACTGCCTTTCGTTATGTTTCTTGCTGTGGGTAAACTAGGGGAAACTGAATTGCCTTTATCAGTGGCATAAACAAGGGTCGCCTAGACCAGGAATGTAAAATTTGAAATCTTCAATAAAAAACTAGTTTAAAAAGTGTTGATTTTGATGTCCAAAATGCTTTATAAGTCAGCTATGAGTACCTTCATTTACATACGTTTTTGGGAGGTGATACCCTCATTAAACACGGTAGGGAAGGAAAGGGGAAGAGAGGGAGTCCCGCCCCCAATTCCCCTTTCTGACTATGCCGCTCACCTCTATCTGTTTATATAGCTGATTTTGTACGTAAATTGTTGTGTTGTGAACTTGCAGAGAACTGATTGGAGAAACAGGTTACTGTCTTGCATCATTACAAGCAGCACTCGCCTATGTTCTTACAATGAAACCAAAGCAATAGGAACATGGCTGATTTTTGAAGACTTTGCTTTTGATTTTTATTTAAGTAGAAATTTTTTTTCCAAAATCAGGTTGCAGTTATGTGTAGAGTATTCAAGAAAACATATTTGTACAGTCTTTTAATCATCTTACGTGCAGTCACCAAACGATGTTCAAGCTTTGCACAGTTGTGCCAGAATTTTTGTAACATTTTTCAAATGTTTTGTCTTGAAATGTTCTCGAAACTGTTTTGTACGTCACTAGACGTAAAATTAAGGGCAAAAGGTTTTCAGAATATCTTGGAAAATATACTTGTTGTACGTTTAACACTGGTAGCCTTATTCTAGAGCATTTCATATTTTAAGAGTTGTTGTAGCAGGAATGTTAATAGATCAGATGCCTTTTCAGTGGCTTCTATCCCTATACCTGGTGGGCGCAGCTAGCACCCAGTGAAAAATAGGGGGGGGGAGTTTTGATAAGGTTGTAGATCAAAACTTTCTTCCTATTTTTCACTTCCCCCTTTTTTCACTTGGCAAACTACACCCTTAACAAAACCTTCCCCTAGTGGGGAAAGAAGCCCAAAGTGGATGGAAAAACTTGAGTCAGAAATTGGGGGGACCTCAGCCCAAAACTGGGGGAGGGAAGTTGTGCCCAATTTTGTTTTCCAGATTTGGGGGGATAGAAGCCACTGTGCCTTCTTGTCGTGATATAGTGGCCGTCGTTGCGGTGTTTTTTTATCACCGCCGCAGAAAGGGGTACGTTTTTGTGTATCTGTTTGTTTGTCCAATGGCTTTCTTAAAAGAATATGAACAGATTTTGAGAAAATTTTGTGCACAAGTATATAGTCTGTGGCACAGTCGATTCTTGATTTGATTTTGGTAATATTCGAGATCAGAGTTTGGATCTGGATCTAGTATACATAAAATGTTGTCACCAGACGGCGCCACTATTCTCGGTGGAGGTCTGAGATTTCTGGTTGCTTTTTACACGCGAGAACTAGCATAGCTATAGCGCGTATTAGCTATGGTAATTCTGTCTTGGTGTCTGTCTGTCTGTCTTGTGGTGTCTGTCACGTCCCGGTACCGTTTCAAGACCAGTTGATATAGAGACTTCCGGTTTTCACTGTATGATAGCTTGGTGTCTCTAGTATTTCGTGACAAAATTTTATGCCACTGAGTCGAGGGGGACCCCAGGAATGAGGGGGAGAAAGAGGGGTACCCCCTTTAAAAAGGTGTTGTTCTACCGTTATTGGCTCGTCTAATGTGAACATGGTTGCAGGTAGGCACGGACATGCTGCTTTTCATAACAAGCACTGGCGACGAGCTTCTTAGGAATATTAACATCGATCACCTTGAATGACCTTGAACCCCAAAATAGGGGGTTTTTAGTGATTTTTGGCTGCAAAAGAGTGAATTGCGCTGAAATGGATAGTGACTATAGACCAAAATTACCTCGAACAGGAACTGCTGTAGGCTCACGCGCGTCTCCTGAGCATTAGCTTAGATTTCTTGTTGTTTTCCAGTCCGTTATTGTTATTGTGTGGTATTTTATGCTTTTAATTATGCAAGTGTGGCTAATGTCTCTAAATGCAACTGCTTTGTAGACAGGTGCTGATATTGGATTCTTGGTTGCATTTATAGCAATTTTTTTGCACTAAATGTCTCTTAGTTCATGGAGAAGGGGCGATTTATTGGTTGGAACCTCCACACCTAATTTGTATCATGAATAATTGTGGTCATACTGTAATAATGCAGATAGCGGCATGGTTACTAAAGACATTAGGCAGCTATTGGAATTCAGCAACGCCCCATCCGACCTTACCATAGCCGACGCTATACAATTTGCCCCTCCCCCCAAAATGGCGCGTTTGTCATAGTGGCTTTATTGCCAAATTTTTGAGACCTTTGTTTATTAGCAGCCTACAAGGTTCCTACAGGTCAGGGATAACTGGAAAAAGTATGAGAATTTGTGTGGTCAGGGAAAGGTTGGGAAAAATATTATTTTTTGAGAAGTCAGGGAAAAGTAGGGGAAAATGATTTTGGATCATGCAGACTGCAGACATCTGTGATTTTTTTTGCGTAAGCAGGTAAATTTGCGGTATCCATTGAACGTTCAAAAGCTAGAAGTCTCAGATTCAGGTGGGCTTCGCCCCCCTGAACCCTTGACCAGGGCTTCCGTCGTTTGCATATTGCGCTATTAATACTGTTTTATTATCTTATGATACAGCGTACCATTTCTGACATTTGTGCTATAGGGTTGTTTTAGTTGCGCTTGCCCAAGGTGATATCCCAGAATGCTGCACTTTGTCATACTTAGGTGCCATTGCAAGCATAACAACTACATAGTGTCTTGATCACATTGAGACTTGGGGTCATTTTCAAAAATGTGTACTTTTGAAGAAAAAAACTACTTTTATATTGGCCAAAAATGTCGGAAATTTTACTAGAAATATTTACTTACTTATTATTTTTCATGCCGGTTTCAGTGTAAAAGTCGCGTTTTCTGTCTTGTTTTTGTCATGGCAACAGTTGCAAATAAGCTGTAAAGTGACTTTTGTTTGCAAGTGTTGGTTTTAAGCTGTTATGGCTGACGAGCGGCCGTTCCGTGTAGTTGACCTGCTTGGTGAAAGTCAGCTTAGTGTACCTGCAGTGTCCTGTAGCGAGATTAATTAAGAAGTGTTAGTCACCGTTTGTAGAGCTTTAATGCTATTAGTAATTTATGTAAAAAAACTGTTCAGTTTATATACAGTGTAAAGGTGACATCGTGGTTGTAGATATAAAAC
>Ga0209367_1004716_pt1 | contig 18891 bp, 7 predicted proteins | sample WorMetLIZISLAND2_FD_187412 | JGI IMG/M metagenome (GOLD analysis project Ga0209367, IMG submission 187412) | Marine gutless worms symbiont microbial communities from Max Planck institute for Marine Microbiology, Germany - Olavius geniculatus... ... | reverse complement strand
GTATTTCTGAAGTTAGAAGCTATATAACATAGTGGCCCCGTTTTTTTGGGCCACCCTGTAGATATAATATTCATCATTTAAGCCATGAGAATTACGGACGCTTCGCCCCTCTGACGTTTCGCCCAAAACATTTCGTTCTTTGCCCCAACACATTTCGCTCCCAAGACATTTCACCCTTTGCCTAGATGTTTCGTTCCGTAAAATGACGGACGTTTCGCCCTGGTTTAGATGTTTCTTCTTCTCCGTGAACCATCCGTCCGTCTTCGCGGTCGTCCACTCGTCCGAATTTTTATTGAGCCAAAGCAAGAGGCGAAACGTCTTGGGCGAAACGTCCAGGAAACAGGCGAAACATTCTGATGGCGGCCACGTCAAAACTGAAGATGATGATAATGATTTCAATGACAATGGCAGTGATGGTTAGGCTCGAAAGGATTATGCCGGGAAAAATGTCATTTTTCGTTCGTCAAAAAGTACAAATTTTGTCCAAAAGTTTGCAACAAATCCCGAATTTTGCCAGTTTTTGCCATGCGAAATAGAATGATAAGTAGGCTTCGAAGGATTTTGATGCCAGCATGTCATTTTTCCTTTGTCAAAAAAGTGCAAATTTAGTAAATGTTGTCTAATTTCGTCAAAAAATAATATTTTCGTAAAGACCGCCAGTTTTCGTCATTTCGTCAGTTTTTCGTCAAAAACGATTTTTGGAGCGTAGTGATGGTGATTGTAATATAGCGAAATGTCTGTGTGCGTGTTGGGTGCAGATGAGTCTGGCTGGGGCGTGGGTGCGGTGCTGGTGCTCGTAGCGTCGATCGTACTCTTCTTTGCGCTGTGTCTTTTCGTCATCGCTGCCCTCATATTCTACCGGCAGCAGCGTCAAGGCCGGGATCTGGAAATCCAGATCCGCGGAGACCTGATGACCCCTCAACAGGACAACCGCCACGATTGAGGTACAGTAGCTGTGTGTCCCGCGTTCTCCGCGCTTACTTGCATTTGAATGCACTTCTGTAACTTTTAGGCGTGAAATTCATACTGTATTTATTAGACGATGTGGTTGTGCTAATAGGCCGCATTACGTACGGGTCATGCCCGTCCATCCGTCCATCTGTCTGTCACCTATGGGCGTGGACAAGCCGACATTGCACTAACGTTCCCCAGAACAGAAATAACTGGGGTGACAGTTTTTATTACGTGCAACAGCAGCTACTGCTGTAGCGCGTCTTAGCCATCGCAATTTTGTCTGTCCGTCCGTCCGTCCGTCCGGGTGGATCAGTCAAAAACGGTGCAAGCTAAAATCACTAACTCCTCACCATCGGCTGCCTGGAAGACTCTAGTTTCAGGATCCGTAAAGCTTTTCTATAAATTTGAAAGGGGTCACCCCGCGGGCGAGAGCGCTAAATGAGGGGTGGGGAAAATTTGCAATTTTAAGCCAATACGGCTGAGCGAAATTGGTCGTGCCGTCTGGCGCCCCTTGGCGAGTGTAAAAGAAACATCGTTGCTAGGTTCGCACCGTGCTTTCAAACACGCAGCGCTGTTGCGCGTTCCCTTTTGCGTTAGCTGGGTTTTTCTTGTTTCAGTGGGTCACCGAACATCAAAAACCTTCCGATAACTTTGCGTTTGATAATCGGTCTACTGTCTACACTGTATATCAATTATGGTGTAACAGTTGTAAATCACGTAGGCTTACGTGAATGTGAAGCATATGGTGCTGGTCTAGTTTTTTTCTCGTCTGTTGTTTGTTGACAGATGGGTGCGGCATTGCTACCGTTTACACCAGACGTTCTGTAATTATTGTTACTATCAAGTTCAACATACGGGCCGCTCTTCACAGCATCCTGGGTGGTCCAGCGACGAAATCGCTGTCGTAATCTGTGGCTTCAGTCTGCTCATGCACAAGAATGGAGTCTACTCAACGCTTCTGTTACGACACTAGTCAATATGCAGACATCGTGTCTGGGGACCGTGAAGTCACTAAAAAACTTGACACATCGCGCTGTCCAACCAATAAGTTCATATGTGATCTGTAATAAGCTACTTAAGTTAAACCACGTCGCTCAGCTCACACTAGTACTGTTTTGACAACTTTTGGCTGCAGTCGTGCGTCGTAAAGCAAACGACGATCTGAGCGTGATTTAAGTGCGTTAAGCCACTGCATGGAGTGGGATAACCTCGTACTGCGTACTCGCTTACCCGCCTCAAAAGTACTTTACTAATACACACTGGCCGTGAATTCGACACGGAGTGGCTATAAACACGCCGAGCCAAATGCATGCGCTAAAAGAACGTTGTATCAGCTCGTGATAGTCGCAAGTATCATTCTGTTTCGATCGTGACCCGATGACCTTGAGGATCCACGTGACCTTTAGGACGTTCGGCCATTTGTGCTGAGTCTATCTTTATTCGAAATCGCATGGGTGGCTTTTAAAGAAACATTGGTACAGTACAGCAGCGTGCATGATCCGTCAAAGACAGCGGTTTTGTTTTCGATTTCGAAAGTGTGAATACAAGTTAGGCTAATTGTCATTAGCGATAAATAACAATATCGGTTCTGAGCAACGGCGACATAGAGGCCGCAAAAAAGTCGCAACTTTTCGGTGCTTAATTATTTGCGTCTCATGCAGCGCTCTCTTTCAGTCTCTCTCTCGCTGTAAACCATTTCCACGTTTTGGCTGATCCTTGTCTAAAAAAGATAGTACAATGACGCGGTCGTCAGCGATGATTTCGAGATTATTAAAAGTCATTCGGACACGGTACTAGCGTGCAGGGGCCAAACAAAAGGGGAGACGAACGTGCAGACGATACGGCTTAGATCAACCGATTGAAAGTTATTAACGAAGATCAGCATTCAGCAACACCGTGCAATAAAAAAAAACATAAAAAATAATATGCCTAACTTACAAAAGCTAATAAAATGCATACAACACCTAGAAATCTGTGAGCCTACATCAAGTTGTTAATTACAACCGTATGACATGGTAATATACGGGTTGGTGGCGTGGCGTAGCGGTAACGCGTTTCACCTGATAACGAAGTTACTCTACGCCGAGCCGGGTTAATACTGCGATGGCTGACTGCCTGCAGGCAGGTAAACCATCTCAGTATGTAACCAGCCGCCTAGGTCAACTCAGCCTTCCATCCCTCCGGGGTAGGTAAATCGAGTACCGGCCTATTTGGCTGGGGTTAAGGCGGGGCGCGTTCACCTCTGTCGGGTGGCAGGTAACACTGTGTGATCCCATATGACAAGTGACGCTCCGTAGCTTTGAGATGGGCTTCCCATTAAGAGCTATATCACCACCTTTAGCCTTTTAAACCTTTAAAAGATATGTTTTAGTTGAAATGGCGACAGACTGTTTCATTGTTAAGGCGTGTACAGAGCGACGTAACTGAACAGTTCAGTTCAGTTACGACCCTTTGTACGCGTCTTTAGAAAAAGCACGAATGCTTGGTTGAAGTCTGTTTCTTATTTTCTTGTGTTCGGATAAAGTGAATGGTCAATATGTTGTAAGACGTGACATGTTCCGAAGTGACAAAACCATCCATCGTTTGCAACTAGAGAAAAGACAACTGTCTGTACAAGGGTTGTTCAACAGATGGCTAAGTACTATGCTGACGCGCTGTAAAAAACGCAGCGAATACTTTATACGCTGTTTATGAAATGCTAAAACATGTTTCATGCTCAACACTGTCATCAGCAAACTTATAGCGATTAATTTTTAAAGAAAGCCCAGTTAATAAGCTATGGGACTATAGGGCCTAGAAATTACATAGTTTAGTTGGAATCCAACAAAGAAATAATACTCATACTCGTATTCATACTCATAGAAATTTGGCAACGACTAACTTAATAAAAAATGCGCATAATAATGACAATGGACTAAAAAAAACTACGAAACCATAAACTAGAAACCGTGACGCAGAGAAGCAAAACCCAAACGGTCATCAGAAAACCACAAGCGGAGTCAAAACTAGAAACAATCTGAGATCTCAAACCTACACCGAGCACGACATTGCCACCTAGCGAATACAAAAAAAACAGCTGCTATTTCCTAACGGTAAAGAATAAAAGAATTTAGAATCCACCAAAGAAACCGGATTGCCATCAAAATCTAACCATTTTATTCTTGTGCTATAACCAACTCCGTTACAAAATTGTTATCAAAATCCGTTTGAGCAGTTAAGCTGACAAACTTGACAAAGATTTACTGACCCAAAAACATAATCTTTTCGCTTCGCTTCGGTGGAGGTAACTGACACACGCATAGCCCCTACTGTATAAGTTATAGGCTCACACACACGCAGAACGCGATATGAATCGTCCGACCGCCCAGCGGCGGCAGTCCACAAAGCAACATTTCATCTACGATGTCGTAAAGCGTGTGTCGAGTCCCAGGCCTTCCCTAAATTGGCGATTTTGCGTTTTTTTCATTTTTTTTGCTACCGCGGTGTGTGCTACTTAGGCATACTTAGACAAACATTTTGGCCACTTGTCTTTAAACTACAGCGATATCGATTGCTAGGGTGCGTACACAGCGACAGATGTGAAATAAAATGAATCAAACTAAAATGAAACACAAGCCTGAGCGGGAGTGACGGTCATCGGCGTCGTTGGGCTGCCCACGTGGCAGCTTGCTGTTGTCGCGCCAACCGTTGTCGTCTCTGCAAGTCGACGCGTTGTTGCCACAAGTCCAGCGTGCGCAGCCGGTGCTCGTGCTGCCGCTGCTGCTGCAGGGCGTGCAGCTCGACTGCGCGCTGCTGCAGATCGTGCTGCTGCTGTTGCTGCAGTTCCCGCAGTCGCAGCTGGTCGGCGACGCGCTGCTGCAGCAGCTGCGACTGCAGAGCGATCTGATCCTGCTGCTGCTGCTGCTGGCTGATGTGTAGATCTAGCATCTGCTGCTGGACGCGCTGCTGCAGCTCCAGCGACTGCTGACGCTGCTGCTGCTGTTGACGCAGCTGTTCCTGTCTCTGTCGCTCCTCCTGCTCTTGCTGCTGTTTGAGCTGCTGTTGACGACGCTCTTCTCTCAGCAGTTGCTGCTGCCGCCAGCTCTGCTGCTGCTGAAGTCTTTGATCCTGCCAGTTTTGTTGTTGTTGCTGACGATGTTGTTGTTGTTGTTGTTGTTGTTGTTGTCGTTGTGCGCTGCGGTGTTGACTCTGTGGCGGCGGCAGAGTGGCTAGGAAGTTGTGGACCTCGGCGGCGGTGTTGGTCTGTGCTCGTGCAAGCCAGCCGAGCAGTCGTCGGCGTCGTGCGTTAGGGTCATCAGCGGCTGACGGCGTACTAGACGACTCGCTGCTAGCCTCACTCTCCACTGCAGTGACCGCTGGCGTCGTCTGTCGCACCTGAACACCGCCGTCCCCCGTCCCCGCCGGCATTACAATGCATGACTTTATTTTTTGCTTAAACCTTAGTTTTAAACTTTGGTTTTGGACCAATCTCTAATCTGGACGCTAACTCAGTTTAAAACCGATAACCAGTTTCCATGCTATTTACTTGTTGCATTAATTAGGTTTTGAACCGAGTTTTGGTTTAAAACTAAAGTTTGAAGTTAGGCTTAAGCAAATAACATAGTCACCAAATGTATCACCGGCTAGTTAGCGAGATAAGTCAGCCAATACAGCAAAGATGGTGCAGTTTAATAGATTACCTTGTAGATGCCAACATTTTTGCCAGTACAGAAAAATTTGAGAGCAAATAACTAAAACTGAAAAAAAAAGTTTTAGGGTCCAATAAAAAAACCGAAAACACAAGAATTATTCTTAGGCTTTTTTGAAAGCAGGAGTAGTTATATAGCATCGCAGTTTGTCGAAAGTAAGCCTAACTGTAATTAGCCTAAAACTATTATGCTTACTGAACGACTATCAGACAATCAATCAGTGTTCGCACTGCTACGTAAATAATGCCTAAAACAGCATTCGATATAGTGAAGTAAGTTGACTGTTAATTGGCACTGCTCTGTTCGTACAGCGACTGGGGATGATACTCTGCCTATACAGTGCATCCCATATCCTCGCAGAACTATTGCTGTAAGTAGAATCGTTATTATTGAATAAAAGTTGAACTGACTGGCATTGTGGCGGCAGTGGTTACATTAGCTCTGGACAGTGAGCCGTGGCGCCGCGGTGACGGACTGACGAAATGAACTCGGTAATTTGGCCGCCGTCTTTCAACACTGCCGTCTTGTATTTACACACACATTAGGCCTAGATTACCGCTTTATTTTGAAAGTCGGATTTAGATAATTATCTGTCCCATAGCATGAGACATATTATAAAATCATTTACCTGTCTGTTATTCTGTCATTCTGTCTGTAAACACTCCTACGGCCGCAATTTTGATTCGATTTTGATGAAATTTTGCACAGTGATTTGGGGCCCGAAAAGTAAAATGGAGTTTGTTTGGGATAAAAATCTGATAACGTCTTCCTCTATTTTACCCCAATTTAAAAAAATGGCATTACGGACTATGGGGATTTAAAGCGGTATAACTCGGTCCCCGTAAAAGATAATTGCGCGTTGTTTGCACCTACCCCCTATGTTCGAGCAAGGGCTATCCGACGGTGTCATTTAAATTTTTTCTCTGCCGACCCCTGTTGCCATGGCAACGAATTTTGGGGCAAAATTGATTACAACTCGGCCCTCGTAAAAGAAAATTGCTCCCTGTTTGCACCTACCCCCTATTTTCTGGCCCGCGCTATCCGATGGTGTCATTTGAATTTCTCCCCTGACAATCTCTGTTGCCATGGCAACAAATTGTGGGATACAAATTGACTACGACTCGGCCCCCGTGAAAAATAATTGCACGCTGTTTCCACCTGCACCCCTATCCGATGGTGTCATTTAAATTTTTCCTCTGCCGACCCCTGTTGCCATGACAACGAATTTTGGGACAAAATTGACTATACCTCGGCCCCCGCAAAAGATAATTGCACGCTGTTCTCACCTACCCCCTATTTTCGGGCCCGGGCTATGCAATGGTGTCATGTAAATTTCTTTCCTGAAGACCCCTGTTGTCATGGCAACCAACCTTTTTTATTCAAAGACAAAATTGGCTGCAGGCTCACAAGAGCGTCAAACGCTGAAACGCAGCTGCTAGGCTATATGGCGTGGCAATGGGACAGATACCTCGTTCCACAGAACGTACTTCTAGTTGGAAATTAAAAACCTATACAGTGTAGGCCTACAGTGTGTGCCCAAAAATTACCCTCCACCCTGATGGGTTGTGAAATTTTTCAAAAACTAAAAATTTTAAAACCATAATTTACTAGCATATTCTGCGTTCAAATCTACCTATAACTACAAAGTTTTATGCAACTGCCCCCAAACTCTGAAGAATTTATGCGCGATTACCCACAGAACCTTTACATTGCACAATGCAGTTCCGTTTTATCTGTACAACGGTTGTGCAGTGTAGGCCTATAGAAACACGTCTACGCTGTGGATTGTTTTGTACCACGTCGAATGCCGGCTGCGGGCAGAGGAGTAGAGGTGGTCGGTCCGTGGTTGGACTGAACCTTGTATTGGCTGGTCATTCGAGCTTTATAGCAGCACGGCGACGATGCAGTTACACCAGCTGACGTCACCGAGGCTGGATAGGCTTAATGTCTATACCGCGTTGCATCAACTTGTTTCTGCCATTCGACGTCGCGGTCGGTCGCCGTCGCAATCTTCGATTCATTCCAGGCTCCAGACATTATCCCTTTCCGCTGTTCCATTCTCACACCTGCATTGTTTCCAACAACCTTCACAACGGTTCATTTATCTATAGTGTTGCGAGTGTGCGCGTGGACTTGGAAACCCAAATCCCTTCCATTTAATTTGAACATTCTTTCTTAGCGTTTGCTTCGTACAAATTATGTAGGCCTATACAAATAGCATTTGCCTGTACAAAATTTTGCTCGTCGTGTTGAGTCATACTCATATGTATATAGGGCTATACATTACGGGTCTTTCGTTCGTCCATCTGGGTTCCTATTCCTATCCTAACACGAAAACAGCAATCCTTGAAAAACCATAGAGCCTAATCGGCATGAACGTATCCCCAGAGTTGGAGCCAATTTTTAGGTCAAAAGGTAAAATGTAAAGGTTGAGGTTAGGGTTAGAAACGCGCAGTACAGTGGGCAAGTGTAAAATACATGTGCAAAACTGAGCAATCGCTCATTCCGTGGTTAAAAGAGCACCAGCTACCATCTCCAGGAATTATACACGACAAGCTTATTTGGGGTTCTACGTCTGTCAGACAACTCCCAAAAATTCTACAATAAAGCACGGCCTCTAAAGTTGCGTGTTTACCTTTTCACTTGATCTTACATCACTGCAGCGGCGTGACGTCCGAAGGTTGCTATGACAACGTATCTTCATCATGACGATGCTGGCTTTTGTTTCAATCTATAACAGTAGGCCACTATCAGTCCAGTTTGATCCTCTCACATGCCCTCACTGTCACACCTGACCTCTACGTACAGATTAATCAATCATAACTGCCCAAGAAGCAAAGCTACTTGAAGTATTGCAAGCTTATAAAAGCGTTTGACAGCAAAGGCTTAAAATGCAGCGTTTAGAACTGAAAGACTGAGAAATGATGCAGTCTCGATACGACTTTCTAAAAAGCCAGGTAAAACTGACGAATGTTATAAATGCATTCTACTCGTCTTACTATCTCAACTGCCTTCCCGAAATCAAGCCGCGTCTTTTGAAATTTAAAAACTAGTATTTCTCGGTGGAATACAAAAAAAACTCGCAAACGGATTAGTTGCCTTCATTAAGTTGTGTTCAAAGCGACAAACATGAAATGAAGTAAAATGAAACTTCGAAATGAAATAAACGGTATTTCCATTTCAGTCGCTTCGTACGCTTCTTTTAGGGTGTTTGCTGCGACTCAGTGCAGGAATTAGCCTAATATCCCGTTTACACGATCGAGCAAACATCGAGCTAGCTCGACGAGCTATGGTAATTAGCATGCCATTAGCAGAATGGGCGGGTTGTAATTGGAAGGCCTGTATAACACGTGATCAGCTGTGGGCTAAGCCTAGGCCTACATTTGAGCCAGGCAGTGTTTGAATTGTGAAAAATTAGCTGGGTGGTTGAACTTTTCGACGGTCGGAGCCCGACCAAAATTGTGATACAAACTGTATGTATATAGTATATAGCTAACCCCCAGAACATAATTTGACAATGTGTTAGGGGGGTTGAGAAAACAGTTTGGGGGTTGACCCCCCGGCAATTCAAACACTGGAGCCAGGGGCGGGGTTCCATCAGGCCTGCTTGATGTTTGATGTTTGCTATGTTTTATGCATGCTTCATATTTGCTCGATGTTTGCAGGACGTTTGCTCGATGTCTACTCGATGTTTGCTCGATCGTGTGAACAGGGTATAAAAAACTATGAGGGGCGGAAGAGATGTCAGTACACGTGCATGATGTTACGGAACACTGCCCAAAATCTGATTAAAAACAAATACACATGGAATAGTGAATAGCTACAGGTGGTGATATAGCTCTTTATGGGTAGCCCATCCTAGAGCGTCACCTAACGTATGGGATCACAGTGTTACCTGCCACCCAACACAGGTGAACGCGCCGCGCCTTATCCACAGCCAGATAGGCTGGTACTCGATTTACCTACCTCAAAGGGATGGAAGGCTGAGTTGACCTAAGCGGCTGGTTACATACCGAGATGGTTTACATGCTCGCAGGCAGTCACCCATCCAAGTACTAACCTGGCCCAGCGTAGAGTAACTTCGTTAATCAGATGAAACACGTTATCGCTACGCCACGCCACCAACCAGTAAACAGCCTTATAATGAAATGGTTAAGTGCAAGTAAATGTCTGCCTTTGCGGACAAAGTATCTTTGACGACACTGTAAAAACTGTGTAGTAAGCCCTACTGACATAACGGTGTCTGCATATGGGAGTTACTACTGACACCCAAGACAACAAAATAAGTCCAACGAGGTTGTACTAGGGGTGTTAAAGACATCAAATAGGGGTCAACCTCCCAACAGACTGCTGCCAACAACTCCCACACTGCTGCCATCAGTCCGACTGTTAATTTGAAACAAAACAATTCCTCGAATCTAATATCCGTACAGTCATCGAAATCTATTGATTGGTTTACGCGCCACGCCCCACTTTTTTGAAAAATGTCGTCAAAATCTGTTTATAATTTTTACCCGCGAGAGCTAGTATAGCTATAGCGCGTATTAGCTATGGTAATTCTGTCTTGGTGTCTTTTGTCTGACACGTCCCGGTACCGTTCCAAGTCCAGATGAAATAGATACTTCGGGTTTTCACCGTATGATAGCTTAGAGTGTCTAGTATTTTGTGACAAAATTTCATGCCGCTGGGCGAGAGGGTCCCCCGAACGAAAAAAAGAAAGAGGTGCAACCCCCTGAAAAGACGTTATTTTACCGCTATTGGCTTGTCTAGCGTAACAATGGTTGCAGATAGGCACAGACATGCTGCTTATCATAACAAGCACTGATGACGAGCTTCTTAGGAATGTCAACATCGATGACCTTGAACCCCCAAAATAGGGGGTTTTAGTGAATTTTCGCGATTTCGGTCTGCAACACACATTTCAAGAGTGAATTGCGCCAAAATGGCCGGTTGACTAACCAAAATCAAAAGATGACCAGAATCAAAAGATGACTGACCAAGAGAACTTGTGTGTGAAATTTTCAGTATTGAAGAAAAGATTTTAGCAGTCCAAGTCCGGTCACTCTAGGTGCCAAAAGGCCTGCGCACGTGGGTGTCAAATAGATACATGTACCTCTTTAAAAAGTGGTTATTAATCCGCTATTTGTGTGTCTAACATGAAAATGGTTGCAGACAGCACAAGACATGCTGCTTATCATAACAAGCACTGATGACGAGCTTCTTAAGAATGTCAACATCGATGACTCTGAATGACCTTAAACCCCCAAAATAGGGGGTTTTAGTAGTTTTTTTGCGATTTCGGTCTGCGACAACATTTCAAGAGTGAATTGTACCGAAATGGCTGGAAATAGACTAAGATTACCTGCGAATAGAAACTGCTATAGGCTCTCGCGCGACTCATGAGCATTAGCTCAGATTTCTTGTTTAACATAATTGGGTAGTTCGCCAGAAATGGTCACAGACACACCTGAGTATAGGATACATAATGGTGCGGGCTGCGGCTGATAACGACATGACACGTTCACTAGCGTTAATTAGTTTTATTACAATACTCAACAGCATTTCGTATTTTCGCGGTGAAAATCGGCCAACCACCGCAGGGGACGAGTTCAAAGTGCAAATGAATCACAAACAGTCAGTAGCAGAACGCACCTATTCAGTGGGTACATTTTTAACGGCACATCAGCAAAAAATATGCCATTCATCGCCATGCCTTTACAGCTCAACTACTGGGATAACAAGTAGCATAGGTGGCGACATCAGGAGAAATCACTGGGGAGGGGTGTCTCGCTTTCCCCTTCCCACCCTTTCCTACACCCATTCTCCTTCCCTTTGTACCCTTCTCTTGCTTCCCTTCTTCCCACTCCCAAACCCGATCACAGGGTCTGGGGATTGCTATAAGCGTTTCCAGTCCAGTAGAACCACAAATGTGAAATTCTGCAAGTGACAAAAAGTGGACAGTTTCAGGTATTAATGTGTACCTGTACGTCTACTAAGAATCGTTCGGCGGTCAGACTGGCATATTTTCACACGGCACTTTTCAGTTTTCAGTTTGACTGTACAAAAAAGCCACTTGCATTAAGGTTGAGCCAGATGTCGAGATGCAAAATCACTGTAAATCAGCTCATTCTACCGTTGCAAAAATACTCGGAAATCGAACGCCCGTACGTGGGGGCAACCCCTCACGTCACCAAAGGCTTCCGTGGAGCGATGCCCCAATGACGCCGGCGCCTATGCTAAGCAGCGTAGTGTGTGTTTGGTACGTCATGCCATCGATGGCATTCAGCAATGCATCAGCATCATCATCATCATCGTAATCATACGATATTATTTGCCCAACTTATAACAGTATAAAACAGCGTGTACACACACAAACAACGTGGAGGGGCAACGAATGCAGAAGTGACAATGAGTGAGTGAGTGATCGAGTAGGGTTTAACGTCCCACCCGACACAGTATAGGTCAATTCGGGGACCGCCTTTCCAGGCAAATGCACAGATACATAATAATGGAACAGTAACTTTAAGCTTTACAACAATGAAACACAAAGTTTAACCTTTACAGAAAAACCTAATATGGAAAATAAAACACAGAAACGACCTAAACCTAAAATTGTAAGAACTTCCCGCCGTTATTATTGTGCATATTAAACTGTAATAACAGTTCTAATGATCTTCCGTGTTATCCTCAAGACAGTCGTCAATCTCATAATGCTGTATATTGGAGGACATGGGGCCAGAAGTGGGTGGTGGGAAATTTCACAGATGTTGTCGGGATTAACGTCAAACGTCCACGTTACTTTTTCTCACCAAAATGCACAGAAAAACAAGATACCGTAATTCTGTTTCTGCGATTGAAAATATGACAACAGAAAGATGCGCTGACACTTTTGCTAGCTGTTACGTGCACAGTCCATGAGTTAAATAACACCAGTTACGCAGCAGCGCTGCGTTTCACGCTTAACTACGTCGTGTGTGTCTATACTGTTCTGACGATGATGCCACACATAATGACATTTACAAAAAGACCCATAAAGTATGAACAAACGAGCAGTTTGATGTCAGAGAACTGGAATTAAGGCTTCCGCGTGTGTGAGAAACAGAGCATGCAGCGTCATGCGGTAAAAACAACAATCTGGAACGACGTGCAACTAAAATTAAACGACCGAAAACCGAACAAATCAGCACTAACAAAACTAAACTCTGATGAATGGAGCGAGCCAACGGCGCTGCAGGTTAAAAAATTACGCGGGGCAGGAAGTCGCATTTTTTTTGACCGACAAATTCCCAGCAGAAAACATCATGGATGCTCGCTTTCAATTTTTGCCCTTGAATTTTCATGTAATTGGGACTTTTGGGCCCCAAATTTTTCATTGTGGACAAAAATTTTCTGACAACCCAAAATCCAGTGAGAGTGGGGGCATCTCCCGGCCACCCCCCCTACCACGACGCCACTGGACATGGCTAACCCCAGTACTTTGTGGTTAGTTGAAGCAATCGTTAGTAGTGTTACAGACAGCTGGACAACTGTTGTTGACGTATACACAACGTCTAAAAAAACCAGCAGCAGCTGTGTACAGAAACAATGCCAATATACACGGCCTCATAATAAAATCAACACTTCGTGTTCGCCTACATGTTGCCGTTTCAGCAGACATACACTGATGCAATATTTGATGCAATACGTAATGTGTACAGCTACTATCGAGGGCTGGCAGTCGCCGGTTTCTGTTAACGGAAATGCTGTCAGACGAGACAGATTTCAATCGTTAACAGTTTGAAAACTGTCGCGTCTGTCATCAGCTTTAGTGATTCGTAGCAGTTAACAGTTGCTGATGACGAAATCAGCAGCATTGGTTGAAAAACGTATTACTGATGAACCATGAAACGTCTTGAATACAAAGTTTCAGTTCTGCTTGTAGCATTAAGCCCAAATTCCATTATGTCGACTTTCAGCAAAACTTCCCCACGAGGAAAGTCGTGGACACAAATCACGAAAGTCACGGACACAAACCATCTCCATATGTTGAGATGTTTACGACAAAGTCGGTGACAAGTCCGCGACAAACCTGTTTGTGTCGCTCTTATGGAATTTAGCCCGTTACAATGCACGGTGAAAGTCGGCGACAAAGTCCAGGACAAGTTCGCGACAAAGTGGCGGACACAAATCATGAAAGTCGGCGACGTGATTTGTGTCGCAACTTTCATGACTTGTGTCCGCGACAAGTCCGCAACTTTGTCTCGAACTTGTTCCAGACTTTGTCACAAAGAACAAAGTCAGCGTAATGGAATTTGGGCTTTACAAGACAACATGACAGAAGGAAGACATTGGCTATTAACAGCAATGCGATAATGTGGCTGTAATAAATCCTGCACTATTTGTTTAGTCGTGCTCAACTTAATTATGACGAAAACTAAATAAAGTGAACATTGAATGACAACTGAACCAATGCTATACATTGCTGTTAATGGTGAATGTCAACGAGAAAGCCTACTGCATTTGTTCAGCCGTCATTAGCTGCTAAACCGTCATGAGAAATTTCGTCTTCACTAAGTCCGTTATAAGCTTACACAGAGTCATAGTTCAATTCAACATGACCACAATGAATACACATCAGCACAGAACTCGGCCAAACAGCCAAAACAGAAAACAAGGTAAGCACGACAACTTAAACATGCCACTAACTCGCGCCCAGACAATGTACGCACAGCCTGAAATTTGCAGACGTACAAAACATTAGCCGGACATTGTCATCTCAACGTATTCATGCGAATCTGATGCAGGTAAGTATGCAGTGCACAAATCTACAATGGTGCACTTGAAACTGACACTGATGGTTGGCTTAGCTAACTACACATTGTATGGAAGCACTCTGGCAGCTATATATGCACCGAATGACACATCATATACTATAGGAAAATTAACAGTGCAAAGATAAGCAGAGAAACGTGCATTTTATTCATCTACAACTCTTCATCTTGCCCTAATACTAAACTTAATGCCATAATTATAAAACAAATACCAAAAAACTTTTACATTATGCAAGCACAAGTTAGACACAACAGTGCGATGTAATTGAAGTCGTTTACGTCAATAAATATGTATGATGCAACAGTAAAAAAATGTTTCAAAACCTCTCCAATCCTGTTCATGTGCTAAGTAGCATGGTAGTGCAATAATGTCAGTATTATCAATACTGCCAAAGAAAGATTACAGGCATTTGGCAAAGCAGTTAAAATATTCAAATCAGACACTTTTCATGCCAGCAACAGACATTAATACATGTTCATAATTATGCAATATACTAAACTGCTTCAGAATTAAATATGAATTAATTCTCTCAGGCACAGCAGCACTAAGCTACAAAAAGTAACAAAACACATAAGTAATGTCAGACACACGCACACATAAAAAAGTTTGTCTGCAAGTGAAGTTGTTACTTTGGCACAGAAAACCAACAACAGCATAATGAATAACTCAGACCAACAACGTGATATTCTACAGGGTAGGCTAAAAATGAGCGAACTTGTTTTTGTGAGAACTTTGTCAAATCTCCACCAAATTTAATAATTTTAGGCATACAGGTAGCCAAGGTACACTCAATGTCTCAACGTCCTTACCTAATTTATGTCAGCACACTACCGTGTAAAATGCAGATGCTCCAAATTGTTGCATGATGCTTAGTTGTTGTCACCGTAAAAGTTCTAATGACTTAATTAAGCACATTATAAACTAAAATGTGACTTATTTAGCAGAATTATAAATGTGTGTAACAACATGCTTCCAAATTTTTAAAATTTATGCCCAAAATGTACACATCGGCTTAGCAGTGATGCCATGGCTGATAGCGGCATTAACGATCAGCTGATCAATATCATAGCACTCATTCATGGATTCATGGATGTGTTTTGAGCTCATAAGTCAGCTATTTTGTTGGCTGCTTTTTTAGCATAAAATATTTAATACCACAAAAATATTAAATCACGTGACACCCTCTGTCGAATTGATAATGAAAATCTGAGCAATCTGATGCTGATAATCACCACATAATGTAACAATTTGGAGTATCTGCATTTTACATGGTAGTGTGTTGACATAAATTAGGTGCAGTGGACAATGAGTGTATCATACATAATTCTATCATCTTGGCTGTCTGCGTGCCAAAATTTATCAAATTAGGTGAAGATTTGACGAAGTTCTTACAAAAACAAGTTAAGTCATTTTTTGGGCCCACCCTGTAGACAGCTAATGCCAGCCATACAGCATGCAATAATACTACTACTAATAATAACTGAATTTCGTATTGTGGAACACAAAGTTTAAAAAACTACAAAATCAAGTTACAGTTCAAACTCGACAAATTTCTTCTCAACATCCTACTGCGAACCAAGTGTGACATTTGAAGCACCAGTAACAATGAAGAATATCACCGATAACTCATTGTAAATGAGTGAGTGAGTGAGTGAGTAGGGTTTAACATCCTGCCCGACACAGTAAAGATCATTTCGGGGACGGCCTTTGCAGGCAAAATGCACACAAACACATCTATAGTAATGCAATGGTAAGTAACCCAGCCAATCTCATTGCCATACAATCACATCACCAACATAGTCAATAATGACAAAATTTGCATTAGACATAGCATGCACCGATCTTACGCAATACTCCAGTACCTATTTCAATACGTGACGGGTACCTGGTTTTCTAGATACCCGCATGTCAAAACAGCAGCTCAGATGCAAGTTGGAGTGACAGTCTCGGTGAGCTGTGGAACAAAGCACCCTGTTAGAGTAGGGAAAACATGCATATAGTGACAAAATAATTATACTAGAAAGCGATCATGAGAGTGCGTATCTCCGCCAAGTGAAGTGATTTAAACACAAGGAAAGGGGAAGGTAAGGAAAAGCCACTTCGCTGCAGAGGAGGGAGGGAAATGTAACAGCCGGCATTGCTGCTTGCGCTGTTGGTGCAATGACGTCATTGCTATTATTAGTCATCGTCTACACAAACAAACACACACACAAATAAACAAAACGACAAATCTCTTAATCTCCTCCAATGTTCACTACGTTCACTACGTTCACTTGGCGAAAATAATAACATCACAAACACACACACACAAATGTTGCTGATGCCCAACACCAACCAACAAAACGCAGAAATGATCCAGCACTAAAACAAGATTGTCATTAAACAACAAACAACGGCAAAGGCACTTATGGCACAGTAAAAACGTCGGCGTAATGATGGCTGATGGTTCCGTTGAAATTCAATCACCAATTGGTAACATACTAACATATCATACAGGGTCAGTCAGCAGAGATAGAGGCACAGCAATTATCATCAGCAAATATAGTTACCGGTACATCATCGTCACTGAAGGTAAAACCGACAATGAATCCGTAAAACGTTCAGCGATCAAATAACATTAATCAACAAACATTATTATCACTGCTAGACATCGTCAAACTTGTAAAATTGATCTGATGTTCAAAAGCTGTTCAAAGTACACTGTTCTTATGTTCAATCCACCTAGCTTATTTCTCACATTTCAATAGCCAATTAAACCGCTGCAATGTCTGCATGAACGTTAAACAAACACCCGTTTTTAGCTGCACTAAAATGTTAAAATAAGTTAATAAAAACTGCAAACATTGAAACAAATGAACAGTTCTCAACACTTTCAATCAGATTAGCAGTCAGTGTCCAACATATCTTAGAGTCGATTCAAACTTCTAAAAGCTGCCAAAACAAAACAGCATTCACATCACTGCAGTGAAAACTTTTAACATATTAAATCAATTGCAGAGCACCAGCTGAAGTAAATAAGCCCCAAGATAATTTCTACACCAGTGAACCATAATAATATGCAGTGAAAAACCCACAAAAATAAACATAGTGTATATACACAATAGACTTTTAAGTACCGCACCCCCGAGCTTTGATTGGCATAACTCTCTGTTAATATATGAAATAAAATGATATAGAAAAAGCATTTTCCTAAAGAATTCCCTGCAAACTGACAGTTGTTGAGTGGACTAAACAAGCTTAGTAAGATGCAGCCAATAATGGCATTTTTAAAAATTTCATGGAGTAATGCAATTCTAACTCAAAGATATGATAAAGATAAAATTGCTGCTATATTGAAAGCCATATATTAAATAAAATTTCACAAAATATTACTGATTATTTTAAACACTAAAGCAACTTTGATGAAAACCACAAAGACTATGACATCACGTTAACCCAGTCATAGCAAGGTACAGGAATAACACTGACGGGCAGTCGTAGGTAAACTTCAGCATTATATTGGTTAGGGTAAGTTCAAGAAAATAATAACACACATTAACAGCATTATGCCAACAAAACTCAGATGGCCAACACACCTGTGTATATGTCTACATACATTACATACATATACACTGTGTCCCAGAAAAAAACGGCCAAACTGTCAAAAATTCAGCCAAACTGCAAAAGATTTGTGTGAAAATTCGAACATTAGCTATTCTGCGCTGTCAGGTATAAACAGATGAAAACATGCAATAAATGTCACAACATTTCCCTAGTTAACTGCATCGCTGCACGTAGATAGCAAATTAAGTAGGTGCAAGCGGTCTTTTGTAGGTGAGTGTCTAGCGGTTGGTGTCGACTCGTAACTTTCAGGTTGCGGTTCGATTCTTGCTGCCGGTCATTTGCAAGAAACCTTGAGCAAGTTGCTAACCTACTGTGGGCTCAGGCCAACTCAGCCTCCTACCCTCCGTCGAATGGGCAATGAGTAATAGCTTTTGGGCTACAGGATGAAGGCCTAGTGTGGCTGATTGGGGCGGTGGTATGTCTGCTAGCTGTAAATCGTAGGTCCAATTGTTCGCTAACACAGGCAATGGATGGACGCATAGTGCGCTGCGGTATCATTAGCTCATGCCAATCAGCTGCCACTTCAGAGATTGTCAAAGTGCTTCTGGCCACGAGTTCGTCTCATGTAAGAAGTGCTATAGCAAGTACTGAACTTTACCTCTTGCCTTTTAAATAAGAAATACTCACAGATGACAAAAATGCATGCCTCTAACAGCTGTACGCCTGCTTGTGCTGAACATGAAACTTCTGAAAATACATCACGACTACCGGCTACATTTCCTTGGACACAGTGTATAAATACACAAACAAACGATCCCAGCGTTCTTAAGTACAAACTTATATTTACACTATTAGCACAGCAGTAAGTATTAAAATAGGAATATGTTACAAAAGT
>Ga0209367_1004715_pt1 | contig 18891 bp, 11 predicted proteins | sample WorMetLIZISLAND2_FD_187412 | JGI IMG/M metagenome (GOLD analysis project Ga0209367, IMG submission 187412) | Marine gutless worms symbiont microbial communities from Max Planck institute for Marine Microbiology, Germany - Olavius geniculatus... ... | reverse complement strand
TGATTCGCATTAAACGATAGTTGTTCCTGGCGTTACGTTTAAAGCACTGAGTCTCTGCATAAGATAGAGTGAGTTAGCCTATATGATATAATACGTCGTTGTGCGACCGTCTTGAGAGCCGCAATACGGACATGCAGAACGCGGTTAAACATATGCATAAAAAATAGAAAAAAAACTACGTCAGCCCAATGTCGACATGGGTAGGGTGTAGGACATTCCCCCTGGACGTTTTCCTCCGGACGTTTTCTCCCTTGGACGTTTCCCCCTCTCGGACGTTTCCCCCTGCTTTTTTGCATACCCGGACATTCCTCCCTATGTATGGCGCTGCCGAGTGCAAGCTGCATTTCTTGTAAGTATCAATCGCTGACATATATGGTCAAATAACAAATATTCAAATGTATTAAGGTCGCACATAGAGCAATATATACAGCGTATTAGAAAGTGTAATAGTTATCAATAAATATACAGGTATATACAGCAAGTCTTTTGATATATTAATTTAAATGTCACTGAAATAAGGCGATATTATATACAGCTAATGTCCAAAAAAGGAATACTGTAATAGTCAGCAAAGTGTCACTGTCACTGTTACTCGAAGCGCACGGTGTGCGCGACCGTATGCACGCTGTGTCCTCGACAGACTTATGGCTATCGCGACGTTTACTGGGTTGGAGCAAACAAGCTTAGATCGTCGGGTAGAGTTGAGCAACAATAATGAGCAACCATCTTGACTACGTGAATAGCGTAATTGTTGTTAATTACTGCGCCGCAGAAGTGTCCAGTCAGACTGAGTTGCATCGGTTTGAAATATACTCATGTACTCAACGGCGACGATCACAAAATTTGAGTTGCGTTAAGCGTTGCAAGGAATTTCTGCTCAGGCTTAGTGTGAAAAATCTTCTGATGTGCTGTATTTGACTTTGTTCTTTGGCTTGGGGGGCAAATGTCCGGGTATGCAAAAAAGAGGGGAGGAACGTCCGGGCGGGGGAAACATAGAGGGGAGGTGTTCGGGGAATGTCCGTCCGCGATCGGGGTATTTTTTCTAGTTAATATGCATTTGCTCAACCACGTTCAGCCTGTGTTTATAATTTCATATCCATTCAGTGCTTTGATTCTGTGTTGGGCAGCAAGGCACGCAGCCTTGTAAAAAGTCTTGCACCAAGAACTCTCTAAAAGTTTATTTCGATGAAAAGCCTATAACTTGCATTAAACCTATCTTCAGAAACATATAGACGGCTTCAGTTTCTTCTTGTGATACCACAACGACATTGAAGATACGCGGCCTTACACAAAAAAGCCATAGGCCTAATCCTATTGTGTGATGATGATGAAGTGCACATTTGACATTGCTTTGTCTTTGTATGGCTGCAACTGAAGACGTAATGTCTCGAATGAATTGCTCGTTCACAAGCTCGCCGCCGACCGACGATCATCAGACGACCTACAGGAAGAAGAAAAGAAGACGTCACAGGTCTAAGCTTAGACTCGGGACATATATTAATCGTGTGTAAACACGATTTTTGAGGAAATGAAATAGCCTATACGCCAAGCGTGCTGGTGTAAACAGTGAAATACATGTACGTCATGTTTTGGCTAAACTGCAACGAACCATTTTAGCTGAAGACGCGTCTAATACCCAGCTATTTATTTCTCAGAACCTCCCTAAAACGGAGAACATTTATGACGGGAAACAATATCATTCTCCATTGCCGTTGAAACCAAAGCGAAATTAAAATGAATCGAATGAATGCAATACTAGGTCTATAAGTCAGTTAGACCTAGATTAAGACGTAATCAAGATTTCTGAATGGAATTTCACGTCTGTCGCGTTCTCACGTTCGGGCTACTTCAGTCGCTTTTCTTTCTTTCTTTTTATTCGATGTCGATATGCGCTGGCCGCAAACCTGAATTTAGTCCCGTTGAATGCATTATCGATGAGCATATTTTTCGAACAGCAGCGTACGTACGGTTTGGCCGGATTCACACAGGTTCTTTTTGTACGAGCTCAGGCTTATGGCTGAACAAGAACAGATTACGACTATTGCTCAGACGGCGCGGCGCTAAAGACCCGCGGTTTTTTACAGCGCGCGTCGGCGACGAGTAATTGTCAGCAACGAACAGACGCCATTCAATGCACTCCGATCCACGGCCACAATGGCGTAGCAAGCTAAGGAAATGAATTGACCAAGGAATATTTAACATTATAAATGGTTTACAGATCTACAGCCTTTCTAACTGATTTCCGAAACAATATTTAATCTGGTAATAGATTACCTCCGTGACAATAAACCTATGAAGTTTTTTCTTTTTTTCATTTTTTTCTGTTTTTTTTTCTGCCAGTTTTTCTTTCTATTTAAAAGATTTCTACTATTACTCTTGTTTTTCTTAATCAGTCTGCTTGTGTTAGGCCACCTATTTCGGGTTGATAACATGTTTTCAGACTAACGCAATGTTCCCAATTCGTAACTAACGATACGAAAACAGCGTAGATGCTTCGTTTTTTCTCCATTTTTGTCTGCCAAGTTCTGTTTTTATACTTAATTGCCAAAGAGTTTCCGTGCTTGGATTGGAATGAGCACGTGTCGGCTCTAGATGCGCCCACGGTCGGCGGAAGTGTAGAGCGTGCGAGTGCTGCGCCAGTCAACTGACAAGTCGCAACGACTGAGGGACGCGTCACTCGCGACAGGACACCCCGCAAACACACTGCGTGCCGATAAAGACGTCATACGGCGACCCAGCATGACGTCACGTCAAACATGGCGTCACGTCTGCGTCAACAGACCACGCGGGGTGCCTCCTGCCCGAGCAGTGCACACATACGTTCGGCGTCATCATTGCTGACAACGAGTTCCTATTTAGAACCATTAAACAGCTGCACGACGCGCCCAAGCTATAGACAGCTGCTGCTGTGTGACTGACCGACTGACAACGTCACTCGTTATGCATTCTGATTCTGTACTCAATACGAGCTTAATATGACTGAACGTTTCTATATGGCGGTTGATTGTTGGTTCATTGGTGGGTAGGGTCATTTGTTATACTGTTATTAAATAAAATGAATTAGGGGGCGTCTCTTTGGCTAAATAAATCGAGTGACCGTCAAATGAACTTGAAACACAGCGCCAGTGCCGCCTAAAGCAATGTATAACTGTTTCGCTATAGTAGCTCTCATGATACAGTCATTCTGTACAGGTTTTGCGCACACTTTTATGAAGCATAGGCCTACATATGCGAGTAGAGTCGTAGCAGGGAGCATGGGGACAGGTGGGGTGCAATTTCCCCACCCTGAATTTTAGCTTGTCGAAAAATTTTGATCCAAAAATTCACAATTTGAGGCTGAAAATCTCCCATTATGAGAGAGGGGGGTTAGAAACAATATTGATTTTTTCACCAGTTGTGGTCTCATTTGTTAAAAATTTTATAGTTTTTGTCGGAAAATGCAACTTTCTGCCTTTCCGTACTTTCGTAACGCACGACGCCGCTGCATAAATTATACTATTATACACCATGTTTCAAAAAACTGTGCAACTTTTATTTTTTTTATTAAATTCGTGAAACATTTGCAGATTTAAATAATTTTTGGCATACAAATCATAAAACAACTTGACCAAAACGACTGTAGTTTTGGCCACTTAACCCTAATACTGTCTATACACTACCTTGTGAAATTCGGAAGTCGTAGTTTAGCCGTTTACAACCATGATTTTATACTGGGTAGCGCATGCGTTGACTCAGAAGTGATTAACTGAATAGCAACAAACACGAATAACAGTTATTGTTTTTTCAAATTTCAAAAAGTCACACGTGTCACATCACGTCATTTTTATTAGGCTACAGCATGTGTTCAAAACGTCCTCCTCCAGCACAAACGGAAGCGGTAAACGTTGATGCGTCTTGCCAACAGCACATTTAATAACCGCCTGACTCAGAGCGGCCCACTTGCTGTTGATGCGTCATTTCACTTCATCGACGTACGATCGTAAAACTAAAATGTTAAATGAATTACAAATTTTCAATGATACTATGGTCTCAGCTAAGGTTTTTCTGAGTCGATGCATGCACTATTTAGCAGGAATTCATTTTTGTAAACGGCTAAATTGCGACTTCTGCATTTCACAAGGTAGTGCAGCGACATTATTAATGTGCGGTGGTCACTCAAAACGACAGTTGTTGAAGCAAAGTTGTTTCATGATCTTGCGTGCCAAAAAATATCAAAATCAGCCAATGTTTTACAGAGTTATTCAAAAAATAAAAGTGGCACAGTTTTTTTTGAGACACGGTGTATTGTACGTAGCCTATGCAGTGGCAAAATTAAAATGAATAGAAACAGATAGTACACAAATAGGCTACATTTTGTGTTGCTCGCAGTTACTTAGGATACTTACTTTCTGTTCGCGATTTTGTGTTGCAAATTACCGAGAGTGTGCGCTGCTGTACAGAACAATCTTCACCAGTTATCAACAAGACGAACTGGAGCGAGCATTCAAAGACACGCACTACCCTGACGTCAACCAGCGAGAGCTTCTGTCGCTCAAAACCAGTTTGGCCGAGGACCGAATACAGGTTATGGGCCTATATGCTGCAATACAATTGTATAATAGGCGACTATAATATATTTTGATCGCGACAGCTGTAACAACTGCAAAATCTAGTGACAGAGCGGAGGGTTCGAAGAAAAAAGCAACAGACAAAAAAACGATAAACGACGTTTCGCCATATTTGCTATCTGCTACGGAGGTTTTGTTTATGCCATGATCCGTCAGTATGGTATAGGATAGTAGTCTACGTATGATTGCTCAAACAAATGTGGATGAACTTCTGAGCAAAAAGCAATTTGATTTAATACTGCGAGCACCGATGATCTTCTCTGTCGGAAATTTGCAGCTGTCCGTTGGAAAATTGCAACATAATTCTTGCCCCAACTTTTGAAATTCACGACGCCGCATTCGCTTTTAATTGACTCGAAAGAATGAAATAACGTTGACTTGTGCCAAATTTGATGCCGATGCGACCAATAGGTCCTACCTTAGATCCAACATTTCCAGCTGTAAAATTAAACAGTCCCGTTTTGGCATGTATGTATCGGGGAATAAAGGGATGATTTTTGTGGATGAATGTCGTGAATAGGCTACGGCTGCAAGTTGGCCCTATAACAGCTTAAGCTTACTTTGACAGGTTTTCGTTGGAGAACTGACGTATTTTTGACTACCGACTGGCTCCGAGCCCTGGCGGAAGTTTGCAAATTTGCAGTTTCTGAAAATCTGCACGGTCGCATTCTCGTTTTCACTTTCAGTTTTATCTGCTCACTGTCAAACCTTTCGGTTTTTGTGCGCATTTATAGGCACGATCTGTTTCGTCTCTGACGGTCGTATTTCAGAACAACGTACTTTTAAATGTCTCGTTGTCAACAGTAAGCTTACGCGTTTCTTCACGTTCATTGCTGTCGATTAGGGCCTAGGCCAGTAGGCCTAATTGCTGGCAGCAGATGGCAGGCGCCAGTGATCGCCGTCGATGCTGTCGTTAATCGTCAGCTCTGCATGCCTGTTGTCATCTCCATTCAACTCTGCCCAGTGCCCACTGTTGAATTAACGGCGGCCCGACGTAAAGCCAATATCACCACTGCCACACCTCCAACTCCTCGATCATGCATTCAGCGCTAGGCCTATTGATGTGGTAATTATCAGCCGGCGCCTCATCAGGCTTGGTCTGTGAGAGCGACGAAATCTGTCGCGGGCGTCTGCAGCTCGTGCATGGGGCGGACAGTTCACGCCGGCCCGGCGACGCAATATCAACGACTGAACAGCGACACAAGAATTATTGCCAACGGATGATGACAACATCTCCGATATTAAGGCGCGTACAGAGCGACGTAGCTGAACTGAACTGACGCGATTTAGTTGTTGACGAACTAATCAGTGGGCATGCAGTAATGCATTACAGTAGGCACCGCCTAACGGCGTCTGTGGCCTAAGTGACTACACTCACGTAGGCCTACCGGTATACGCGTCAACCAACGACCTTGCCACTTGCCCATTGGACGGTTGGTCAGTTCGTTAAAAACTTAACCGTGTCAGTTACGTCGCGCTATACGCGCTTTTAAGGCGCGTTAACGCGTGACGCACGTAGGAGTGGGACTGTCAATCAAGCCCTAATCCAAGTGCCACCTCACCCTAGAAGAGCGGATACATTTGAGATCGTCCACGCTCGTTAACGCGCGCATTGAAAACGCACTTTTAGGGCTATGCCATAGGCCTATTGCGTTGGTCATCAACGACAGTGTGTAGAGGTCTCCACAGTACGCGAGATGTGATTTTGATTTTGCTAGCCAACAAAAATAGTCCTTCACTAAGTGGTCTTGCAAAAATTTTCCCTTTCTGAGTGACGGCCGAAAGATTGACGCCTTAAAAATATTAGGCTATTAGGCCTAGTGATGCAGGTGTTAACAGTATGTGCGTGCAATTTAAATTAAATTTAAATGTAATTGAAACGGTTGCTGCGAAAATAGCAATTAACTTTAGAAGATATTTTATTTTGCCGCATCCTGTATAGGCGCTCTAACTTGGCTGTGCACTGCAGGTGTGGTTTCAGAACAGACGAGCCAAGTGGCGCAAGACAGAGAAGACGTGGGGCAAGTCGACGATCATGGCTGAGTACGGGCTATACGGGGCGATGGTACGACACTCGCTGCCATTGCCTGAGACAATACTCAAGTCTGCTCAGAACGGCATCGAGGGCTCGTGTGCTCCGTGGCTGCTAGGTATCGCTATCCACCTACATGTACAAAACTTAATTATGGCGCCAGTCAACCGGACTTAACTAATCCGCATATTTTCGACATTTCCTGTGCTTTCTGTAGCATTCTACAGTGTTAGATCTGCAGAGTTTGTAGTTTGTAAGCCCTAATGCGCAGGCTAGTAGGCTACCGGTAATTCAACTATTCGACTATGAACAGCATCACTCATCATTTTTCAGCCGAACGTACTTAAGTAATGGTCGAGCTACTGGCATGGTTGTCGTCCGTCTGTCTGTAACGAATGTAGGCCTACTGTCGTTAACGGGTAGGGCGTAAGGGAAAACTTTTTACACAAACAATTAGCCATGAGTGTTAAACTCGGGTGTACAAAAAGTTAGCCATCTATTTCAAGGGGAAAATTTTCAAATAAGTGTTTGAATGGACGGGGGGTAAGAAAAATGTGCGTTTTTCAACAGAAAACTCGGCACATCTCGGAAACGGTGAGAGATATGGCCAATGTTACTATTAATCAGTAATAGGAAGTGGCATACGCCCTTTCAGATGAAATGAAAATCATCGACCTTGAAGGTCACTGACAACCAGTACGGTCGCATCCTAGCGATAGCTGGGCTTCTTGTTCCGATTTTCTTGCATCAGTTACTAATCAGTACTACACTGAATACTTGTAGTGTAATAATAATCAATACACACTACACGTAGACTGGAAAAACCTAGGTATCTGGACAAGTTAGGTTTTAAAGGTGAAGTTGCACGAACAATCGATATTGGCTAAATATTGTGTAGAATGTAATGCTAATTAATAATATGCTGATCAGTTGAAATAAAAACATCACTTTAAATAAGTTTCAATAAAAATAATGTTGTGAGAATGAAATGATGACGTCACTTACTACGCTTTGTTTATAGCGTGTATTGCAGCGTGCGAGAAAGTTTCACTCCATGAGCTGGTCGCAGCATCGATGCAGCGTGCGCTCAGAGAGGGAAACTCGCTAGCATTGCGGAAGTGAAAGTCGGAATCTATCGGCAATTGGTGCAACGTAAAGGGCATACAGTCGGCCTACTTCCAGTATGACAGCGACATCTCGAAATGCAAGCAGTCTTTTCGCCTGGTACTGCGCTCCATCAACGCTGCTAGCATTCAAATTCTGTCGAACATTGACGCTAATAGTTGTTTGTGACGTCACAGTTTCATCACATTTGTCCACTTTAAACTTTATTTTTACAGTATAAAGATAACACTGGAAACAGGAAGATTAATTAATATTGACAAATTAGCAGTTGATTAAGCCAATTAGCGCTTTATGACAGTTACGTAAACAAAGAAGACTTAACACAAATCTTAAGACCACGAAAACAATCTATAGGCTACAATTTTTAAGTGTCAAGTAGTTTTTTTGTTGAGTGGATGACGTCAGAATTTAAAAATCATAACTAAGACACGTAATGAAACTTGATTTGTACCACAAATTGCACAAGTTTATATAAAAAACGTTCCTTTTTGGACCAATTGTCCAATCCTGGTGAAAGCACAAGGTTTTTAAATGGCACGTGCCCACTAAATGCACATTATACTTTTACGAGCATAACATTCATTAAACATGTCTTACTCAGTGTGAACATCAGCTATATGCCATCTGAAATAGATACAAACTGTTAATATCTGCTGTACGATGAGCACGTTACTCAGCTCGTTGTCATGTTGCTAAATTGTGTTATCGAAATTGTAGGTATTCAGAAGTCACAAATATTTAATCGTCTCGAAAGCAACTCTGGGCAAAAGGCTGCGCATGCTCACAAGACAGAACACCATCATCGCTAACGAGTGTCTGGCGGAGATTGTTCGTTAAACATCGGTTCTCAGTATGACTCAACAACTCATGTGCATGAAATGAACATTTCTTTTTCCTGACAATAAATTATGTTGTGTGCACACTGTCGTTTGACTATAAGTTTAGAGTTGTGCTGGTATTACTGTGCATCTTTCCCAATAGGTTCCTCCATGGGAGTTGCCTGTCCATTCCAACCTGAATAATAACAAAACTGGGAGTAACAAGATATGCCAATTTTCAGGTCAAAAGATGAAAAGTCAATGTTCCCAGTACACACAAAGCACTTTATACAGGACAACCATATTATCTAGCTGAGTTTATACAAGCGTATATACCGCCTAGAACGTTGCAATCTGCTAACTGCTACCTTCTTACTGTTCCTTCCTTTCCTAGATCTTCCTTTGCCTCTTGAGCTTTCAGTGTATTCTCGCCTAAAAACTGAAATTCTCTTTCCCTTCACATATGTTCAGGTGACAGTATTGCTACTCTTAAATCTCATCTTAAAGGTGTATGGCCACAGTCAAACTCACTCGCGCAATTTCTGTAGATTTAAATTAGACATTTAAACTCGTACATATAATATGTTGATTTGAGCTTCATAAATATATGAAATTAAGGTGTGATTTCAAACAAAATGCGGCATTACATTATGCGAAATGATCTAATCTATCAGTGCCCGCAGTGACGTCATGACCCTAGCCCATATAGACCATGAATATTAATGGCCTAGCTGACGACGTTATCATTCTAGGCTAGGCCATTAATATTCATGATGTATATAGGCTAAACTCATGACGTTACTGTGGGCCATCATGGCGGTGCGTTTTCTACGTCGTTTTCGTAGATCGTCGACTTCAAAAGTAAATTTTTCCGTGTTGACAGAACGCTGGGCACAGATATTACTGTCAAAGTTGTCAGAAAATTGTGCACTTTCAGGAAAACGGATAAAATGTATATGTTAATTTTGGTGTCCACGGACCTTTAAATCTCAGTTTCTCACCTCCACGTAACATGTCTAGTCACCCATACGCCAGCGCTTCAGATTTGTTTATCGATTACTGGCGCTATATAAATGTTTGTTTGATTGACTGATGGCTGCACTGTTGATGTTGGAACTGGGCTGACAGCAAGAGAAATCTCCAGTTAAGAAATATAGGTGCTGCTAATCAGAGTTGATTATCTCTGAGTGAGTATTGCATTTTCGTTTCATTACTAGTGGTACTAGCCAGCTGGCTGTTCTGCAATGAGCCATGCACGAAATGAACGCAAGAGAGCAACAAAATCACATAAAATGATCTTCCAGATAACAGTTTTCACGACAGTGTCACAAATACAGCACAGTGTTTATGCTTTATCTTCGGGTTTGCTGAAGACGTAGGTTAGGTTGCATTTTCCGCAGTACTGTCGGTCAAAATGTGATGCCATGAAAACACCGGCTCCGCAGTCTTCATTGGGACACTCACGACGCAGACGAGTTATCTTCCCATTCTCATCAACCTGATAACACCACAGCAACACAAACGTGCAATTCACATCTAGACCATAGCCAATTAGCTATGCCACAGTAATGAGTTCCGCTAAAGAATGGTCTACTACATTTCAGATCAGAACAACATACTAGTAAGACAGCAACTAAACAACTGATGTTTTGTCACATAATTAACCATCTAATAATAGTTTCAATCGCTGCATGGTTACATACAGTTTTCTAGTTGATTTTTTAATGTAAGGATGTTGCTTAGTAAAGCGGTAACGCATTGAATCTAATCAGAAATCAGAAGTGTACTGAAGTAGTCATCTTAGCAACATCGTAAAGCAGTAGCTTCGTATAAAAATACTGATATATAACAACCTGGATAACCAATACAGTAAAAAAAACTAGAAACTAGCCATAACAGCCAAGAGTCTACTAATTTCATACTATATTAACTTTCCGGACTCTTAGGGATAGTGTTGGCACCAAGCCTACAGATTTCTGCAGCTATTTAAAAGGTTTAAGTTGCTATCAGTTACATTATCCACATCATAAACAACATTGCAACTACACTGTTACTTGATAATCATTAATCAGTACCTAGAAAAACGAAACATAACAGAACTCGTTTGGTGGCTTGGTAGCATAACAGTTAGGACATTGTACAAGCGATCGTAACATCATACATTCGAATGAGCGTGCATCGTTATTAAGTGGTTAGTACTTTGATGGGCGATAGGTGAACCACACCCAGCCACCAAGGTCAACTCAGCCTTCCATCCCTTTGGGGTAGTAAACTGAGTACTGGCATGCCTGGCTAGGTTAAGGCGGGGCACGTTCACCTGTGTCAGGTGGCAGGTAACACTGTGTGATCCCATATGGCAGGTGACACTCCATAGCCTTGACATGGGTTTCCCACAAATAGTTTAACAGTAAAGTTAGTAGAGACGAGACCAACCTTGTAGTACTTGAGAACTGCAAGCTTGACCTTCTTCTTCTTGTGTTTGTTTTTCTTCGGAGTTGTGTAGTTCTTCTTCTTGCGTTTCTTGGCGCCGCCACGCAGACGAAGCACCAGGTGCAGCGTCGACTCCTTTTGAATGTTGTAGTCGCTGAGAGTTCGGCCATCTTCCAACTGCTTCCCAGCAAAGATCAGTCGCTGCTGGTCCGGAGGAATTCCTAGCAAACACAGAGAAAACACCGATATGCAAGTGTCATATCACCAACTGTTACAGTGCTCCCAAGAGTAAGAAGTGAAATTTCAGGACCCAATGTTTACAAAATTTCAAGACAATTTTGTCGATTTCGCGAGGCTCAAGACACAGAAAATGCACAATTGCACATTTTTCTGTTCTCATAAATGTTATTCATTGAAGCAGATCAGTATTTCAGTCCTAAATGTGTTACTAAGGCACTGTTACACATAAAACAATAAAATGTCACCAGAGAAAACATTACTTGACACTCAACGTCAGCAACATAAACATAGTCATGACTTGTAAACAAGTGTAGAAAATGCTGTAAATAGCATCTAGAATAATTCTAGATTGAATGCAGCATTAAGACTACAGGGTGCGGCAAAAAAGTAGCCCCCTAAAGTTTTTTGCCGTTTTTTAAGCAACCATTTGGAATTTTAATTTGAAATTTTACAGATTTATTTACTCAAACGTTCTACATCTGACTGCCAAGTGGAATATGAATCTGTTGAAATACGACAAAATTGTAGGCTTTTGAACATGACCACCTACCGATTTGTTAGCATTAAAAAATGTTCAAGCTAAAAATGCTATTTAATTTTCAAAAACTGGTTACCACGTTACTGCTGATGACGTCACAGTGACGCTTTGACAAACAGAAATTTATTTTGTTTATAAAGTATTACTAAATTGTTGTTCTTTTAAAGCAATTGCCGGCTGCCCACGGGATTCATCTTCCAGCAGTCTTTAGGGCCCGACGTTCAGTCTCAAGGGTGGGTCAGTCGGTCTTTGAAGTTGGACAGTCAGCCTCTGGGGCTAGAAGATCAGTCTCTGAGGTTGGGCAATCGGTCTCAAGGATGGATGGTCGGACTCTGGTGCCGGAGAGTCGCCCTCTTCAATGGGCAGTGGGGCTGAACAGTTGGTCTTTGTGACCAGATGCTTAGTCTCTGAGGCCAGACAATCGGTCTCAAGGGCCGGATGATAGGTCTCTGAGACAGGACAATCGGTCTCTAGGGCCAGACAGTTTGTCTTTTGACCGCAAAGTCGGTCTCTGAAGCCGGATGGTCGGTCTTTGGAACCTTATGGTCCATTTCTGTGGCCGAGCAGTTGGTTATTTGGCTAGCCAGTTGGTCTCTTTGGCCGGACAGTCGGTCTCAAGGTTTGAATGGTCAGTTTCTGGGGCCAGACTGTCGGTTTCTCGGGTCGGATGGTCAGCATCTGGGACCAAACAGTTGATATCAGAAACCAGACAGTCGGTCTCTGAGACTGCAATGTCGCCTTCTGGGGCCGGCAGTCGGCCTCTACACCAGAGGTCGATCTCTTGGGCTGGACAGTTAAAATACTGCTGCTATATAACAAGTTTTACATCATTCAAATTAATTTCTGTGGCCGAGCAGTTGGTTATTTGGCCAGCCAGTCGATCTCTCTGGCCGGACAGTCGGTCTCAAGGGCCGGATGGTCGGTTTATGGGGCCAGATTGGGTCGGATGGTCAGTGTCTGGGGCCAGACAGTCGATATCAGGAACCAGACACTCCAGGGTGTCTACAAATCCAGCCTAACAAATTTCCAGGACAGATTTAACAAACTTCCAGTAGACTTTTTACATTAATCGAGCCTCTTAAGCATTAAAATTCCATGTACAATGAAATGACAAGCTGCAAAATATTAATGCATATACGAGTATAAATTTTGAAATGTCTGCAACTGAGCATGTGATGATGAGCTCCGGCCAACACACATCGCTGTGCCAAACTTCCAGCTTATTAAATGATAATTAAACAGCACTGAGCAATGCATACACAAAAGTCAAAGCTGTGCCAAAGTACATGTGCACTACAAATAGTTTGTATTTCAGTTTTGTTATGCCAGCCTAAAACAAGTAAAACACAAGACCTAACAGAGATACTTCAGCATAAAATGTTGACTGTCATAAAAGTTTTCCAGGAGCACCAATAAAATTCCAGGAGATTTCCAGTATTTCCAGGAGTTGTAGACACCCTGCACTCAGTCTCTGAAACTGCAAAGTCGCTCTCTGGGGTGGGTGCACATTGGCAGTCGGTCTCTGGGCCAGATGGTCGATCTCTTGGGCTGGGCAGTTAAAATACTGCTGCTATATAACAAGTTTTACATCATTTTTATTGATTAATAAACATTATTCTTATATTCTTTGCACAGGAATAAGTTGCTGTTGTGGACTGATGGCTTATGTTTATCGATGTGATTTTCCGTCATTCATTATACTGCCGTCTAAGCGATCGTGTTATTAGCTTATATTGTGTTCAGCTTCCCAGCTATACATGTAGTTTTCTTATTTTTTAAGCCCATATATCATGAGCCACTGCACTCAGCTTGATGGAAGGCTAACACTGCTGCACTGCTGTCACATGATTTTTAGAGCTAGGCTGCTAGGGGTGCATGCTTTGCCAAAAACCACTTTTCAGTTGTTGTTCATGATTGAGATATTGGCACCAGAATGAAATTGAAATGCATAAAATTAATTATTTTGACAGTAAGTTTTATGGGCCAACATGTTCAGGACATTTGCACTGTACCAAACATTTGTGACATACTTTAGCTCAGCAATGTTAGTTATAAGTGACATTATGTCATAACAAATTCGTTACTAGATTACCACAGTGTCCATAGCAACTGTTGCTATGCAGAACTATAACCACTGGTCTTGCTTTATATGGTAACTAAGGTTTGGCTAAGGTTGATATGTCGATATCTCTACTGACTATGCTGTTGCTATGCAAAATCTTTTTCCATAGCAACCGTTGCTATGTGAAAAATGCACCGTTTGATTCATTGTACTTAATTACGTATGAATACATCATCATGGCCATGATATTTGTCACATTTAGACACTTATAATCTTTGTTACAGGCACAAAAGGGCTGTTGCTAAGGGCTTTTGGTTTCCACAGCAACAGAATGTCACCAAGGACCGGAAAAATTTGCATCTTATCATTTTTAAAACGATTTTTGTGCAAGCTAACTAAAAATGCAAAGAAAAATCAATTTTGGCCTAAATGTCAAGCATACTGTGGATGAAACTGCTTGGTCAGTTGCAGTGTTAAATTTTATTAAAAGTTTATTTCATTTTATTAAAATTTAAACAGAAGGCAGCGACCCTCAAAATGTCACCAAGTCATAGATTGGTCAGCATGGTCTGCCCTTCATTTGTGCCAATTTTGGTAAAAGTATGACAATTTGCAGTATCCTTTTGCAGAGAAGCCCCACTAACACTATAGCTATGCATTGCAATGTACTGCCAACATACAAAAGATACTAACATCACATGAATCCAGAAACCAACAGTTAACTCAAGTGCCCTAAGACAATCATCATTGCAACATCATTCATGTGCCTATGATTCACTCACAACATAAAAAAACTATATAGATGTCCTTTAATTGACTGACAGCAAATGAAGCCAAATGTAACTGCTACATGATAATGCAAATTTCTAAAAGAACTTGCCTTCCTTGTCCTGTATCTTAGCTTTCACATTCTCGATGGTGTCACTTGGCTCAACCTGTACATCATCACAGTTTGTCAGGATGGAAAAATAGTTGACTGATTAAGCAAGTTAACAACAAATATGCCATCTAATTAACCACAAACAAAACGTTTGCAGTCACTGATACTTACACTCGTAACAAGTTTTTTAATGCAAGGATGTTGCTCAGTGAAGTGGTAACGCATAGAATCTAATCAGAAATCAGATGTGTCCTAAGATGGTCATCACAGCAACATCACTAACGAGTAGCTTCATACATTTATGCTGACACATAGTAAGGAAGCACTCTTACTGTATATACCACACTTGCGCCTCCAAAGTTGTAGTAAGAAATAGCTTTCCTTGTATAATACATTTTTTTAAAAATGCTTCGCTCACATTTTCTAGAAAAAGACATGTAGAATACACACAATAACACTGTGTTTGCACAAGCTTCCACACACTGCCTCTGTCAGAGTTGTTTCCAGGGTATGTCGGTCGGCACTTTCACAAAGCTTTGCTACTGAATCCTGAATCCGTGACCCTAAGGCTAACACTATGCATAACCCTAATCTTAGGTCACTTACCAAACTTCCTGGTGGTGAAATTTTGTGACAGCACCTCAAAGACCATATCATATGAGGAAATGACCAACAACTGACGGTCCAACATATCCATTTTGAAGTCATGCTGTACTGCTGTTTTAAACTAGCCTCAACTTTTGCGTCAGCACATCATCTGACAAATAGCTTAGATAGCCAATACCTCTACATTAAACTATATACAGGGGTGGTACCAAATACCAAAAACTACCTCGATACTAAAATTTGGAAACCTAACCCTAAACAGTAACTGAAAACTTGATGCTATTGCAGCGACAAATGTAGCTGCACAAAGCGGGCACAATACATTAACCACCAAATGAAACGTTTGCAGTCACTGATACTTACACTCGTAACGAGTTTTTTAATGCAAGGATGTTGCTCAGTGAAGTGGTAACGCATAGAATCTAATCAGAAATCAGATGTGTCCTAAGACGGTCATCACAGCAACATCACTAATGAGTAGCTTCATACATTTACGTTGATACATAGTAAGGAAAAAAATCAAAGCCATAAGAAGTTAAACAACCGTCTAGATTCTGAGGATTTCATGCTACTGGTACATTAGTTCAGAGTCTATGAAGCACACACGACCATCTTTAGCATTCTTACTATATATACCACACTTGTGCCTGCAAAGTTAAAGTAAAATATAGCTTTCCTTGTATAATACATCTTTTAAAAAACGCTTCTCATATTTTCTAGAAAAAGACACGTAGAATACACACAATAACACTGTGTTTGCACAAGCTTCCACACACTGCCTTTGTCAGAGTTGTTTCCAGGGTATGTCGGTCGGCACTTTCACAAAGCTTCCCTACCGAATCCTGAATCTGTGACTCTAAGGCTAACACTATCCATAACCTTAATCTTAGGTCACTATACCAAACTTCCTGGTGGTGAAATTTTGTGACAGCACCTCAAAGACCATACCATATGGGGAAATGACCAACAACAGTACCAACAATCCAACATATCGACTTTAAAGTCATGCTGTACTGCTGTTTTAAACTAGCCTCAACTGTTATGTCAGCACATCATCCGACAAATAGCTCAGATAGCAAATACCTCTACATTAAACTATATACAGAGGTGGTACCAAATACCAAAAACTACTTCGATACTGAAATTTAGAAAACCTAACCCTAAACAGTAACCGAAAACTGCCTTAGTTGTTTTCGCTAAACAGTGCTATTGCAGCGACAAATGTCGCTGCACAAAGCGGACATAATACACTAATGCAGCAGTAACTGCGCAGTGATGTACACTTTATTACGACAAATATCGCTATGCTAAAACAGCGGTAACCGGCATGCACTATTACAGCCAGTGGTGGATCTACGCTTCAGTGGATACTTTTTCCCCTTCCTTTTCCTCCCCTTTGATTCTGCAATTCTCTGCTGCATTTTGTGTGAAGCCAATATACGGCGCCATCTGACGACGTTGACATCTTCAGCCAATGACAACTTTACGTTCACTCGCAGCTGATCTGCTATATATCAGCCTCCAGCAGCTGTATGGCATTCTTGTCTTGTTCGTTCCCCGGTGCTGTTCCCATTGTCTGGAACAAACTGTTTGCGAGCACTACAGAGCTGCTATAGTACTTTAAGCACTTTTAGTTTTTAAATGTGGGCTTAAAACAATGCTTTATCTCAGCCTACTGCACCTAGAACATGTCAGTTTCAACTCTGTGTTTCTAGTGCACAGTTTAAACTATGAGACTAAAGAGACATTAGGCATATTGATGGCAGTGGCGCTATATCAAATTGTTTTTAGTTTGATTTTCGGCTGGGAAGACCTTAGTTAGTTAGTGGTGTTGCTGGTTAGTGTACGAAAGCGTACTTCGAGAATTCACATTTTACATATTTAAGGAATTTATAAATTGACAATTTTGACAAATCTTATAATGATAGAGATGGCCTTCGAAATAATTAGATTACGAGTGAACCGTGGAAAATGTGAGACAATTTATAGATTTGTTTACCGCCGCATTAGTGTATTCTGCTTCATAATGCATTTGTCGCCACAATAGATTTAGCTCAACAATATACAACCTCAAGAGTTATGGTCTTTCCTGTCAACGTCTTCACGAAGATCTGCATCTTGGCTAAAAAACACAACGTCAACAAAATGTGAAATTGTACATCTCCAAAAAATGTTCACATAAAATTTATTTGGAGATGTGAGTCAGTAAAACGTATTCACTAAATTCACCGAAGCCACCAGTATCACTGGTGGCACGAGTAAGCACAGGCAAAGCCATATAATGCTTACTATCCAAATAACTAAGATTAACTATGTGTTTCCAGTTGCATTTTACGTTTCAAACAATTTAAAATTGATTTACTGTAGTGCCGTCAACACACACATCAAACAGTACAATCCAGCTATTGACATCTCTATTGCTAAATGCATACTTTCTCAAATCTAATCTACTGCATTTTTTATACAATTTCTTTAAATGACTTCTTCTTGACCTTCATCATATGTAAAGAATAAATCTGATTGCAAATTATAACAACCATTAATAATTTTAAATGTTTCTAGTAAATCAGTCCTATGCCTTTTTTTCTAATATCAAATTTAATTTTTTAATTCGTTCCTCATAATGCAAATTTCTTACACCGTCAATCAACTTTGTTGCACGACATTGAACTCCCTCAACTAAAACCAGTTTGCAAATTGAAAAGTGTCACAGTAACCAAGACATGACATAAAATAATATATAATTACAATCAGACAGATAAAGGTAAAAAGTGGCTCGGCAGATGTGTGGATGCTGTGTTGGGATTAGGGTTAGGGTTAACATTAGAGTTAGAATTAGAATTAGGGCAAGTGGTAACGGTCGTTGGTTGCAGTGTCAGTTTGTCACTGGGCTGCTACGACTCAGTCCTTATCAACCGTCTTCGAATTGGTCATACAAGACTTACAAATCTCCTACAGGGAGAGAGTCAACTGGTATGTGAAGGTTGCCATTCTCCACTCACAGTCAAGCACATCTTGGTAGACTGCACCCGTTACAGTGCAGCTCGTCAGAGATACTTTGGAGTGGATACACTCAAGGACGTTTTTGAAAATGTTGCATCGCACAACATCATCGCTTATGTTAAAGGTCCATGGCCACGGTCAAACTCACTCGCGCAATTTCTGTAGATTTAAATTAGACATTTAACCTCGCATATATAATATGTCAATTTGAGCTTTATAAATATACGAAATTAATGCGTGATTTCAAACGAAATGTGGCATTACGTTACGTTATGCGAAATATTCTAATCTATCAGTGCCCGCGGTGACGTCATGACCCTCGCCCATATAGATCATGAATATTAATGGCCTAGCAGACGACGTCATGATTCTAGGCTAGGCCATTAATATTCATGACGTCTATGGGTGTTGGTAATTTGCGGAAATGCGGAAAGTAATTTGCGGAATGAATTCTGCGGAAGTAGGCTGCGGAACGGTGGGTAATATGCGGAATGACCGACCGAGCGATCGATAACGCCCCCTTAGATTAAAATACGCCGCTGTCATATCT
>Ga0209367_1004714_pt1 | contig 18892 bp, 12 predicted proteins | sample WorMetLIZISLAND2_FD_187412 | JGI IMG/M metagenome (GOLD analysis project Ga0209367, IMG submission 187412) | Marine gutless worms symbiont microbial communities from Max Planck institute for Marine Microbiology, Germany - Olavius geniculatus... ... | reverse complement strand
TCATTAGCACTTTGCCGAGATGGCTTGTCAAGGCAATCGTTCTGTAGTTGCTGCATTCCATAGCACTGCCTTTCTTATGTAGCAGAACTAGAACTGACTTTTTCCATTCTGTAGGCGCGATACCCGGTATAGGTCAACCAAATTTGGTGTGAATCTTTTTGTGGACAGAAATCAACAATGTGCCAATTTTAGCTCAAAATGTCACAGGGTTGTTAGGATTTGGATCAGGTTAGTAGATGATATTTGTGGTCTGTGTTACAGGAGGTTTAGGGTTAGTGAAAGGGTCAGAGTTGTTAGTTGGTGGTATTTGTGGTGTGTAACTGCAGGAGGTCGTAGTCCAAGTGGTTCATCTGTGCTGACATTCGCTGATGTATCAACAGCTGATGCTGAAATCTCTGATGAGCAACACCGAGCTTTACTTACTTACTTCTTCTCTCTACTCATGTGAGACATGCTCATCACTCACCACTTAATTGTATAAATATTTAGTCTTGATTAGAGATTGCAATCCTGGGATCCCGGGATCCCGAATCCCGGGATCCCGAATCTCGGGATCCCGGCCGTTTTTGCCAATCCCGAATCCCAGGATTGGCAGCATCTCAATCCCGAGATTTTGGGATTACAAAAGTTAGCTAAAATTGTACTTTTTTGCATATTAAATGACAGAAATAAGAATTTTAGCCATCTGGTGAATAAAATATTTTATGAGCGTTTCAATACTACTTTGTGCTATTGCCGGAAATTTGTATTTCGACAGTCACTGTCACTCTCTACAGTTCGGATATATTTTTCGTAGGGGCTCTGTGCATAAAGTAAGTCAATTGGGGATACCACAATAACGACCAATCTGTAAGCCTAATCTCGAATCGGGATCCCGGGATTATAGATTTCTCAATCCTGGATCCCGGGATTGAGAATTCAATCCCGTGATTGCAATCACTAGTCTTGATGCTAGTTTTATTGTTATAATCAGGGTTTCCGCACTTCATTGAAAGTTCTGGATTTTTTTATTGAAAATTCCAGGACCTGGAAAGTCCTGGAAAATCACTTTGGTCCTGGAAAGCCCTGGAAAATTATTTTTGAAAATTACACATTTTTTTCATAGGCTGAAATGGAAAACAAGCAGCAATAAGATATTACCCAGTTTTTATTGACTGTTGCTTACTTAAATACTGCATACAGTTCAAAAAAATTTTTGCTTGATTTGCTTGCTTTAATACTTACTTTTTTATTATATTTGAACATTCATGTGCTAAGAAAAAGTCCTGGACAATTTGTCATGGGGGTTCTGGAAAAATTCTGGATTTTTTTGCTGGTAGAAGAGTGAGAACCCTGTATGGTTTAGCACAGTGGGTGGTATCCTGCACCGTGGCCTGATGATTGTTCAAGGTCAAATGATACACAAGTTTTGAAGTTGATTATATAATAACCAGCTTATCAAAGACTTAATTTATTGTTACAGTTGTATTCAGGCTGTGACAAAGTCCAGAAAGTACAGGCTGCCATGCCAGACAGACAGCATTTTTGGATTATTTGTTATATAATGATAGTGCTATTATAATAGAAGTGTGCATCTGTGTCACAGTCGACATGAGACGGAGCCAACTGTTGTAATACTAATTGATCGACGGCGTGGCAACTGGTCTTCTGTCAAGACTATTCTGCATGCCGTAAATGTAGGTGTCTTGTTTCCATTGTCTTCTGTTACTTATATTAATGAATAATTAATTAGTAAATAGTGAAACAGTAGTACTTTCTACTCATAATTGATTGTCATCGACTGTGATGGTAACTGGTCTCAGTGGTCTTGTTGTCAAGACCTTCCTACGTGAACTAGATGTAGGTTTCATACGTTATTAATAGCATTTAACAGTTGTGCTATTAATTAATTGTGGTAACTGGTTTTTAGTCAAGACTTTTACATGCTGTCAATGTACACCAGTTACTCAAGTTTCTTGCTGTCTCGATATAATTATCCTTACGACAGTTTATTTTATCCATAAGTTTTAGCAGTAGGATGATAATTTTTGGAGGAGAATTTACATTACAATTTATGTTAATGAGTTTAATAACATTGCAAAATTGGAAAAAGGTTTAAAGTTGATGATTCCAGCCATCTGTGAAGGCTGGACTGCAATATAGATTGATGTTATTTTCTGCATTAATCATTTGATTCAGTTGCTTTTAATTATGTAAAAAAAATTGGCTCTATTTGCCCATGACACGGCATGTGTACGAGGGTCGTTTGATAAATAAGTTACAAAACAGTGTCATTCTGTTAGTTTTCCAAATATTAGAAGTCCGAAATGTACGTTTTGTAGGGAATTTTATTCTGAGTAACAGCTGTGATTTTTGTGCTGATGATGTCACTGTAACGTCATTTATAAACATAAAATTTGGCGATGTTACCACTGAAATCCTCCCATAATGAACAGCATGTCGTTATTGTATTTTTGTGGACCGAAAAATAAATGCAAATCAGATTCACACTGAGATGCATCCAGTATATGGCGACAAGTGCTTTACGAAGTGAACACTTCACATTTGGTGTAACAAAATGCTAGGTGGGCAGAAATTTGTATCATATACCGAGTTGCAACCAGTCGTTTTTCAGTGGCATGGACAGCAGCCAGCATTGATCTTTGTATCGGGCATTCAGAAGTTTTCTGACAGATGTGACAACTGTTTGAGCGAACTCGGACGATATGTTGAAAAATGAAACATTATTCTTTAGCATTTAAAGAGGTGATGTTAACTTGTTAAGTTTATTCGTTCTTTTTGTTTCTATGCTGTTTCTCACTTGTGAGTTATGATAGATTACTGGTGGGGAAAATAATACACGTATAGACTGTGTTCTGTAAACAGATGACATCACAATAATGGCGTCATCATTAAAAACAATTTCTACTGCATTTGTAATAAAATTTCTTACAAAACTTGTTTTGGTTTTTTAGATTTAAAAAACTAACAGAATGACGCTGTTTTGTAACTTATTTATCAAACGACCCTCGTATATGTACACACCGTTGTCCATAAAAAACGTGCCACTTTTATTTTTTGAATAGCTCCATGCAGCATTGGCTGATTTGAATAATTTTTGGCATGTAACATCAGGAAGAAACTCAACACAAGTGAATTTACTTTTGGCCATCTCACTTTAATGCTGTCGCTACACTACCTTGTGAAATGCAGGTTGTTGGGCCTGCTGTTTGCAAGTGGTGTCAACGTTTGCCACATGCATTCGCACTGGAGGAGGGCATTTTGAGCACATGTTGTAATAAAGAAGATGTGATGTGACACGTGTGACTTTTTGCGATACAATAGTTGCCAATCATGTTTGTCACTTTTCAGTTAATCATTTTTGAGTCGACGTGTGTGCTATCCAGGACATCGGACATTGTTGTAAATGGCCAAACTACGATTTCTACATTTCACAGGGTAGTGTAGCAACAGTATAAAAGTGAAATGGTCAAAACTGCATTCATTTGCGTCAAGTTCTTTCTTGATGTTTGCGAAAAATTATTAAAATTGGCTAATGTTCTCGAAGCTATTCAAAAAATAAAAGTGGCACGTTTTTTATTGACCACGGTGTATATACACATGTATGTCTACGATTTAGGATATAGCCACGTATCAGATTGAAAGTGTAATCGTTCTGCATTCGTCTGGTGTCTTCGTGAACTTTTTAACTCAACAGCGTTTTAAGCTTCTCAATTACAGCCAGTCACGCATACCAAAGGTTGGTAGAATTTTCTTCTGCTGTACTATTTGTCGTTGGTAACTGCAACAAAGTGTCTGCAGTCAATAACATTTCTTCTGCCAACGTGATTTTTACAGTCATAGCTTTGGTTATCTGTGCTTTATTGTAGCGAAATACTTTGAGTGGCTTTTGTTTTGCATGCTAGTTACATTTATTTCTCTTCATGTAATTAGTTTTATTACCTCCGCCAAGGAGGTAATGTTTTTGCCAGACTTTGTTTGTTTGTTTGTTTGTTGTCTGTCTGTGTGTCTGTTAGCAAGATAACTCAAAAAGTTATGGACGGATCTTTCTGAAATTTTGAGGGTATGTCGGGCATGGCATAAACTACCAGTGATTCAATTTTGGGGGTCATCCGAAAGGAATCCTGGATTATGGATCACTTTGAAATTTCCATTACCATTGCGTTAAAGGGGGCATAAGGGAACTGCTGACAAAGTGAATATGGTGACGCCACCAGACGAATAACATTGCCTTGGCGGAGGTACCTGCGGGCTATGACTGCTTTCTAGTTAAAATTGTTATAGCCTGAAATGACCTTTTGTGTGCTGATGTGCCATTAAGAAACTGCTATTTATTTACTTACTGTTACTGATGATATGTATATGCGGCATTGAGCACACTTGTTATAAAATTGATGAATGAATTGTTTAGTATCTGTTTTTAAAAAATTTCTACTGTTATGTACAGATTTAGATTTTTAGAGTTGTTGTTACCAAATGACAGTTGACTTTAATTTCTTTGAAGGTAAAGGTCTGGTATTTGGTATTGCACTCTTTACATGAGTCATGACCAGATTTGCTAAACAATTTTGTAAGTGGCAGCTGATTGGCACTTAAGGTAATAATACCACAGTGCACTATGTGGCCATCCATTGCCCACATCAACGAACAATTGGACTCCACACAAGTTTGCAGCTAGCAGACATACCACAGCCCCAATTAGCCACACTAGACCTTCACCCCATAGCCCATAAGCTACTACTCATTTCCCATCTCACTGAGTGTAGGAGGCTGGGTTAGTTAATTGATCTGATTTTATTTCTTTATCTGTTTCTCTTTACCATCATTTCTTGCAAGTTTTTGATGTTTTTTATGCCTGTTCATTTCAGTGGTTATTGATAGTATTAATATGCAGACAACATTAGTGGAATACTGTATCAAAAATGCCGAATATATGCATTTAGTTTTGTGTTCGTTCGTGCATGATTGACTATCAGTGTTGGAGACTGACGGACGATTGCTCTGCTGTATCTGCTGTTTTGTAAACGTTTAACCATTTGTGGGTGTATTGTTGCTTATCATATTGATTCCTATTTAGGTGATAGGCAGAATGTGTGTAAATGTCTTGTAATTACTGTTGTTATTGTTATTCTTGATGGTGACTAGGTAGTGGCAGTGAACAGTGTCAGTGAGCTATATCGGTACATTGACCAGCAACAGTTGACTGACGATTTTAACGGATCTCTTCGGTTCAGTCAACGCGATTGGATACAACAACAACTGGTACTAGTAACCTGTCATCTTCTTATCATTTACTACTTTTAGTGCTTGTAAAATTTGTATTATAAACAAGTAATTATAATATGAACTTTTTACAGTCAAAGTTAGAAACTGGTGCTTTTTGTTTTACGTGTTGAGATGCATTATTTTAGCAGCCATTAATGTTTGTGTTTCAGTTAGTGTGTTTTATTACTTACTTGAAGGAAGAAGGTTTTCTGGTTTGCCCCCTTTGTATACAAGATAACTCAAAAAACTTTTGAATGGACCTTGAATTTCTTTAGGGGGGCAGGTTGGGCGTGACAAGGATAAACAGAGTGATGTTAATTTTGTCTTGTTATAGGCATCCGAGCAGTTACTGTATGATGGCGTTCAAGTCACTGAAAGACTAAGCACTTTTTCTGCTACGCATTCTCAACAGCAAACTCATGATACTCAGGTTGGTGACAGACCAAACACATTTTTGATGCAGTCTCAGCAACAAACTCATGATACTTAGTCTGTTTATCTGTTTTTTTTGTTTGTATGTCTTTCCAGTTTTCGCATCTTCACGTTTCTGTGTATTTTTTCTAGTGCTAAAATCTTATTGTCAGCAGTAGTCTGTGTTACATAGAGTTGAGTGATATGTCAGCACATTGGCAAAAAATGTTTCGCACATTATATTTTGCCATAGTTTGTAAGGTAGAGTTGTTGTTGCTTTTGTGTGTCTTATTTCTTGATTCACATTCATAGAGTCAGTAACATTGCTGACAAAATTTCAGTTATTATTCTGCTGTCTTGACCACTCGCCTGATGGAAAGATATGCAGTGATCACTTGTGGTCAGGTACAAGTCTCACTGTGATCATTTCCACTGCTCAGCGCTAATCTCAGTCATCTGCTTTAGCCTACAGACTAGTAGGACTGCATAGCAAGGAGGACGGGAGCCATTGTAGGATCAGTAGCTAGTTGTGCAATGTGCATTGTGGGGAGATTTCAAGAAGTGCCTGAATCGCTGCTGTTGTGGATAGTTGCATTATAGACTGACTGTAGGTCAGCCAGTGGGCCAGGTCTCACTGGCAATCAGTGGCACATTGTGTGTGGTGTCGCATTGTTTACTTGTGAGATGATACCACAGGTGTGCCTGAATTGATCTAAAGCTGACGTTCAAGTCTTTAACTATTAGTCACTAGGTGTCGCTAATGACCATCATAACAGCTGACTGCATTGTATACAGGTGCATACGTCATCCACACAGCTGATAACATGTCGAGCTGCGGAGGCAAATGAGCAGCGTGAGTTGGACGATCAGCTTCGCACTGTGCTACGTAACACACGCAAGCTGGTTTTGCGTCTCAAGAAGAACGCCGTCGTCAGTGAGTCCAGTGACAGCGACTCTTCCGTAGCCATCGTCTCGAGCACTTTGATGCAGGCCATGACACTGGAACGGTCTGTAGTACTAGTAGTTTAGTTGTTGTTGTTGCTGTAGTTGCACTCGTAGTAGTCATAGTTGTACTTTTGTTTAAGTAATTGTTCAAAGCTGTAGAATTGCATTTTTTAAATTTGTTAGTCCGCCCAGAAGCGATAACTTGCGGAGCGGGCTTATGTTTTTTTGCAGATGTTTATTTTTTTATTCCAATCGTGAGATCTCCGAGATGTGTTGGCCGATGGCGTGAAATTCTGCACAGTGATCAGTACTAGGCTAGATTTTGTAATGCCGGTTCAAAATTTTGGAGGGCCTTCCCCAACAAACTTTTAGGGGCCAAAAACATGCAAAATTTGGCTTGATTTTGGACGACTTCAAAGTTTGGCGGCGAATATCTCCGGAACAGATGAAGATATTTGAAATCGGTGAAGTACTTGATTGACCGCGATACCTCCCGCGTTAGACGAAACAAGTCCGGTAAACTTTAGTCAAGTAACCTTGGAGAACTGAAGGTCAAATCATACCCACCCAAATCGACTTTTTCGGGATGCCATATTTCGGTCCCTAGGGGGTGCTGCGCTCCCAAACTTTTACACATGCTAGAGAATGACCAAGTCTTACTAGTGCACCCTCTACTGTGGACAGGAGGCCCCTTACATTTTTTAAAGGGGGTTCAAAATTGGCTTAAAATTTAGCATACCCATGCCTATAACTTGGGAGTAGCACTAGGATACTTTGCCACGTGACGTGCCTCTAGGTTGAGGTATTAACATGGATACAACTTTTAGGAGGCATCGTCCCCTTAAAATTTTGGATGGCAAAAAACGTCCAAAATTTTGTGTGATGTAGGAAAACTTTTGAATTTGACCGCAAATATCTCTGAAACGCATAGAGGTGTCGACAAGGGCTAAATGGAGTTATCAAGGGTGATTTATCCCCCGTTGAACAAAAAAAATTGGCGAGCTTTGGTCCACAACAAAAAGTTATAGGCGCATACGTTGACCCACTCTAAGTTGACAAGGCACGTTCTGTGTATGCTAATGCATTTGACTGCGGGCCACGTGACTTTGCTACTGGAGGAATTTTAAGCCTCTGAATTAACCCCCAATCAGTCTTAGGGCGCCGGGCGGACTCACGTTGGGCTTTGCCACACATTTCTAGTTATTTGCAGTTTTTTTGGTGCTTTGATTCTTTGTATTGTAGTCCACTGCAGTGGGAGGGTAGTAGAGTGTTTTGAACTGTGTCCTATGTAGGTGGGGCACATCTAGAGAATGCACAGAGGTGTTTTGATGTTGCAATATCAGTAGTCACTGACTAGTAGCAGTAGTAAGATTTCAGACTGTCTGCTCTGCTGCTGCACTAGGTTGATGGCACATCTGTAGAACACAGTCATTTTGATGTTGTAGTAGTAGTAAGTAGTTGTTGTTGTTGTTGTTGTTGTTGTTGCTGACTAATATTAGTATCTGAGACTGTATGCTGTGGAACTATCAGGTTGGTGGCTCATCTGGAGAACACAGGGAGTCGTTTTGATGCCTGGTGGCAAAGCCATCAGCTTGAACTTGAACAACGAATTCACTTACAGCAGCTTACAGAACAGCGTGATGAGGTCTGGCTAGCTGTGCTCTTTGTCACGTGATTGTATTATCTAGAACTTTTAGTCAGTTGAACAAGCAGATTTTACCCTCTTTTTCCCATTTTTTAATGTCATCTGATGTTTTTCACTATCGTTTGTTTTGTTATTAGCATCTTTACTGTTGACTTTTCTATACTACCTGGAATAACTTAGCAGAGTTTTTGATCATGCATCAATAGTTTTATCTTTAGTCCGTTTTTATTTTTTGTTATGTTGTCATTTTTTGGCATAGGTGATGCATTATTGTATAACTTATTGTGTGACATTGTTTTTACTGACAGACCAAGATTTATTCCATAGATTCAAGGCAGCATGCAAGTGATTATACTAAGTTCTGCTGACATCAGTCTTTGTGTTAGTGCGTACATGTGTTGCATAATGTGGCCTGTGGATGATGCATTGTATGCAGCTGGCGCAGAAGGTTTGGCATTATTGCACTTACGTTGATGCGGTCAGTTTCGACAACATTGCAGATGTACCGAGTGAACTACGGTCTCAACGACAGCAGTTGATAAAGTTTGAAGAAACATTTGAGGTTGGTCACATACTTGGTTAAGTGTAATGCTGTACTTAGCTGAAACTATGCATAATATAGCAGTAATTTAGTGTAAATAATATCCAGTCGTTTCAGTGCAAGCTGTTTCATAACAGTTGGAGTCCTTTGGGCTGCCTTCCAGCTGACCAAGGTAAACGTTTGCAGATCATTTACTCATTTACCTACTCAGGTATAGTTTGTGGAAGACTCTGTGCATAAAACTGTCAATAAGCTTTCTAGACTACCAGGTTAATGAGGAAATCAGTATTTAAACCAGTTGTACATTTCTAATACTCCTTTTGAACAATTTACCCTTTTGTATCCTGTTTTTGTTGTCAGCTACGTCTTAGCTTTTAGTCCTTTTTAGCGTTTCACTGTACTTCTTGTGCCTTAGATTTGGCAGGTTTCCCGTCTACATTACTTTCCTCACCTTACCTTACCTCCAGGGTGGGCAGGCTGTTACACCTGCCCAGCACTAAGGCCGTATCAGTTTGGCCCAGTGTGCATCCCCGGATGTAACCATAAGGCTGCAGGAAATGGCTTTGAAGCCGTAAATGGCTGTGAATCCGAAATCAACATGAAAGCCAAAAATTCAGCAGTGCATGAGCACTGGTAAAGTACAGTATGTCTGTTTTATCAAATTTTGGTGGGCACTTTGTTGGCTCCTACCCTATGGATTTTGGAAATCTTTTAGGTCATCAGATCACTAAGCCCCACCACCACCACATCAAGGTGGCCAACCATGGTAGGGCCCATTGACATTGTGCACTCTACAAATTTATTTACTTACTTTCCTACTTTCAGAAGTTTGCACAAAGCCGTAATGATTGTCTGTGTAATCTCATTGCCAGGCTGACTATGTGAAAGCTGAGCAGCTGAAGACAGAAGTCAGTCGGGTTGACGCTGGTCAAGTTTGTGTTGATAACCTGCTAGAGTCCTTCATTCATTGTCGAGAGATGCTACAAGATCATCTCAGCCAGCTCCAATATCTGCTTGATCTCCACGATAAAGTTCAGCAGGTTAAGATGGTACTTGACTAGACTTGACTTAAATACCCATAGTTATTTAGTTGTTAATGCATATTTTCTCATTTGGCATTGTTACCCATGATGAGAAGGTTATGTTTCTGGACTCATTTGTGTCGGAGATATCTGAAGAAGCTATGAGCAGATTTTGATTAAATTTTTTTGGTAAAGAAAATAGTAATTTGTACAGCATGTTAACTGTAAATAACCCATGACAGACTCAGTCTGCTAGTAGAATAAGAAGTATGAATTTAGTAAGTTACGTAAATCCATTAAAAACAACCTTTAATTGTAAACTTGTTGACGTTTTGGCAACTGCTGCTGCCTTCTTCAGAATGACTGTCCACCAGGTGTCACTGCAGCGGACAGCAAGTAATCATAGACATGTGGAATTTACATAACTTACTAAGTTATCATTTTAACCTATGAGTCTTTTCAGAGACAACAAGTAACATGAATGTTTAAGATGAAAAGGTTGGGGGTGGGCATGCATAGCCCAAGAAGGAAGAGATTATGTTTTCACGGGGATCCGGACCCTTTTTGTGGATTCTGGATCACCACATATTCCTTGTTATTAAGCAATATGCTGTTAACTGAGACTTTTTGTTGTGTTTGCCAGATGGCAGCACCAATCTGAGCAGAGCTTTCAGAGTGCTGATCACACCTAGTTAAAGAATATTTCTATTCGGCATCATCATTAAACAGTAGACAGTGTTTGCTGTGTGTAGCTGGAGCGTTGGTGTGAGGATGGTAGTAGGTTAGTGACGGCACCGGTGGTGGATGTGACTGCGTCAATGAATGATCTGGTACACTTCATGGAGTTGCATAGCACTCTCAACCTGGAACAGATCTGGACGTCCGAGGTCACTTATGTTCATGTCATCACACCGTCACTGCAGGTCGGCTGGCATACCATATTTTTCGTGTGCATTTATTTCTCATTGTTTTATGACCAGTCGATGAGTGCAGCACTTATTCTTTTCAATTATAGTAACAGTTGTAGCGTGAATCAGGAGAATTTTTATCATTATGGTGTTGTCATAATCACACAGCCTTTGTGGGAGTTTGCTCAGTTTATTTGATGAATGGAGTGGAGCTCCCTGTAGCTGCCGATCTTTAGACCATTACCAAGCTGATCAGCTTCAGCCGCAGATCCACCTAACCTGGCATCTATGGTAATATATACACCACTGCCACTTTTATTACTCAGCCCAATAACATTCCAGCACATTATTACAATATTAGCAATGATTAGGATGTTTCACTTGCGATCACAAGTTTTTTTTATTTGACTTTTGGTCGGGTCGCTATCAGGTGGTCAGTACTTGCATGGGTGACTGTATGGTAGTGCGTAATACTGTTGTAAGGGCAACTATCAATGTCAATGGGAAACCCCAAATTTTGGGCACCCGTAGCCTCCAAACCCCTGAATCAATCGACTTATAATTTGACTTGGATGATTACGTTGGCGGTCTGACCCTATGTGCCAAAAATGGTACAGATCAGCCCAGCGGGGTCGGCGGGGCAAAGCGGTGAAATATAATGTTCAATTGGGTTATTTTTTCTTTTTTTTGCTTTTCTTGCCAAGCACTGGAGAACACATTTTTGGGAGTATTGCCGCATTCTTTGCACTGGACGACGTATTTCGGTGGGGATTGATTTCCTAGGGGGGTCTCAACGTTCATCTTTCATATTTCCCCCTTTAATCCCTCCTAAAACCACAAATTGCATGCGCAGTGAACTTTTGGCTTTTAACATGGGCAAATGCAAGTTTGAGGCTTTATATCTCCCTAACGGTGCAAGATAGACGCATGATCACACTGGACCACCAATAGGAAACCACATATGCCGAGTTGAATGGTCATGTGACCGATGATGTCACGTGACCCCAAAAGGTCAAAGTCATGACCCCATTATCTTTGAGGCGCCATATCTCTGTAATGGTGCAAGATAGACGGATGGTCACAATGGACCACCCATAGGAAACCACATATGCCGAGTCGAATGGTCACGTGACCCCAAAAGGTCAAAGTCATGACCCCATTATTTTGAGGTGCCATATCTCCATAATTGTGCAAGGTAGACGCATGGTTACAATGGACCACCTATAGGAAGTCACTCACTGCAAGTCAAATGGTCAGGTGATTGGTTTGGTCACATTATTGCTTTTAGCTCACAAATTCACAATTAAATTTTCTAATAAAACAGCAAATATTATGTATAAAAAAAACTTGTATAAGGGCGACCAAGTCACACATCCAAAACAGCAGAAATCATTTTACTAGGACACAGAGTGATAGAACTGGTATGTTTTTTATATTTAATGACAGTATATAACCAACACCAAATTCAGTCAACTCAGCCTTCCATCTTTCTCGGGTAGATAAATCAAGTATTGCTCTGTCTGGCTGGGATTATGGCAGAGCGCATTCACTAATGGAGAGCGGCATGCAACGCTGTGTGATCACATATGGCATGTGACACTCTGTAGGTTTGAGACGTGTTTCCTATAAACAGCTATACAGTTTAACAATTAATGATGTGCTTGCTAATTGGTGTGTCGATATAGAGTTTGGTGGAAGGAATTCAGAAGAAAGTTGAAGAAGTGTATGCAGCTTGCGGCCGACGACATCACGAGTTGGATGAACAGCGCACTGCAGCAGCTGCTGCTGCTGCTGCTGAGGCTAAGCATGGACAGCAGCAGCCGCATCATGGCCGGAGTCGGTCACTTCAGTCTAACACCAGCATCACATCGGCTTGTGATGTCCAAGTTGTTGTGTCACCCACTGTCAAGCACAGCATGGTAGGATAGTTTCCACATTTACTTTCACCCTTACATTTACTCATAGAACTAGGTGATACTTCACATTTTATCACCAACCATCAGACAGAGGATGGTATAGATGATTTCAGTCATACCACTGTTGCTGTAACATGGACTGAGTTTGCTAATTATCTCCACCAAAGTGAACGAAGTGAACATTGGAGGAGATTAAGAGATTGGTCGTTCTCTGTGTTTGTCGTTCTGTGTTTCTCTGTGTGTACATGTACTTTGAGGCACCATATCTCATATCGTGACTGATGATGTGTCGTGACCTTGAAAGGTTAAGGTCGTGGCCCCATTATCTTTGAGGTGCTATATCTCTGTAACATGCCAAATAGACACATGGTTGCAATGGACCACTCATAGGAAGTCGGCCACCGCGAGTCGAATGGTCACATGACTGATGACGTCACGTGACCATGAAAGGTCAAGGTCGTGGCTCCATTATCTTTACCTGTAGTTGTAGGTGTAGGTGTAGTAGTATTAGTAGGCATAATGTTTAAATTACTTCACTTGGTGGAGAGATGCACTCTTACGAGTGCCTTCTAGTTGTATGATGAGATTTACTATTATGGAGTCAACATTACAGTTTTAACTCATATGCAGTAAATGTGAACTGGCTTCATTTAGTTTGGGGTAAATGATAACTCATTTGATAAAGCTGTCATATGCAGTGGTAGTTGTCCTAACAGATGATTACTTTTAGCTGTAAAATGCATTGAACAAATCTTGTCAATACAATTCTGTGTATAAATAGGTATACATCATTTCAAAAAAACATTTAAGTGTTTATGTGTGAATAACTGCACGTGACATGGGCCAATTTAAATAATTTTGGGCATGCAACGTCATGAATAAACTTGACATAAGTGACTTTAGTTTTGCTTTTCTCACCTTAGTAATGTTGCTACACTACCTTGTGAAATGTCGAAGTCATAGTTTGGCCATTTACAACAATGAATTTATACTGTGTAAGCACAAGCTTTGGCTCAGTTACTGTTTTGGTATAGTGCTTGCCTCAGATGACAAACATTTGATTAAGATCTTAAGGCATCTGAAAGGTTGCAAAAGAAATCTTTGTGAACTGTAGCTATGACTTCTGCATTTCAAAAGGTAGTACAGCAACAGTTTTAAGGTGAGGTGGCAAAGCAGTAGTCATTTATGTCAAGTTTTTTTTCTTTATATTGTTTGCAAAAAATTATTACAATTGGCCATTGTTTCACGGAGTTATTCAAAAATGGCATTGACACCATTTTCTTCTGAGACGCAATGCAGTTTTTTTCATTTTGCTATGTATGATGTTGTATTGTTTACATCGGACAATGTTGTGTGCAGTATGGACTGCTTGATGGTCAGTCAGTGCGGCTCGCACTTGAGATTGATGATGAAAACACACGACGCAAACGAGGGTGTGTACGTTACTTCTATGATTTCTGTAGCGATGCTTTGTCTCAGGAAGTGTAATAGATATGAAGTTTGATGTACATTCTATTTTTGACTTATTTGTTACTAGAAAATCAATTGAAAATTTTTTGTTGTTTTATTTATGATCATAATGTAGCAACGAAGCACTTCTTTACATGTTTGTTTTGGAGTTAAGTAGTTTGGGCTTAGACATAATTACTCAGTTCACAGTTGAACCAGTTCGTAGTGTTAAAAATTCGTTACAGAAATCGACAGCTGTAATTGAAAAAAAAATCACACCAGCAATGCTAAATTTTAGGCAATGATCATCATCAAGTACAGTGCTTTGGTTGAACATTATTCTTAAAAATATTATCTTATTTGCCGTCAATACTTAGTAATCGATTATTATCATTTGGATGTAATTTTTTTATTAGACACATTCTGTGCATATCAATGTATGTGTGGCTGCAGCTATATCATCAGGGAGCTGATTGACACAGAGGTGTCATATACAAAAGAACTCAGTGACATTTTACAGGTGATGTTATTAACTTATGTTAACTTTTATACATTTTTAGTTTTTGTCCTGTCTGCCTGTGCTATACAATAGCTAAGTAATCTACTTTTTTGTGTGTGATCAGTTGTACGTGACATGGTCATAAACCCGGCAGTAGGTGGTCATTACTTTATGCCACGTTTGCAGATACACTACACTTTAGCTAGTAGCAAATTATGTTGTTCGGTTGCATCTCATCTGGTACTGTATCTCTGATGATAATGGGCTCAAAAACATTAAGGTATGAAAAACTTGCCTGGGGTTGTTACTTGGCATGAAACCAGTTGAAAGTCAATCTTACGGTACCTCTTAATGACAATTTTGATGACGGACGGTCACAGCACATATTTGAAAAACAGCTTAGTTCTGTGTGTTGTAACTATTTATTGAAGCTGTCTGCTTGCACTGTGCTCTGCAATAATGGCTGCATTGTATGACTACTTTTAGTATCAGATTGTTAATGCGTTAAGTTACATGTGATGCAGGGCTATGCAGCGAACATTGATGAAGTTGACTTTCAGAGCTTAGTGCCAGCAAAGCTGCAACAAGATCGTTCCATTCTCTTTACAAACATCAGTGAGATACACGAGTTTCACGCCAGGCAAGTGACTTGTATGATCCAGATTAGCTTAGATTTGTTTGTTTTTTGCCTCTTTTTTACTTTTGTGGTGTCTGTGCATTATTGGAATGCATTTTTTGATCATTTGATTGTCTCAGTTTTCGCATGCAAAATCAAACTGCAATAGCATTAATTGTTTTATTTGCTGTAAACATGTTATGTATAATATTGTTTGTTATCAGGTAAGATTTTGTTCATTTTTGCTTAGTTATAGATCTCTTGTGGGATTTTAATGTTCTACTGTTGAATTGCCTTGTAGTTTGAATGTGTTTTCTCATTTACGATTGCTAGATTAGCTCACTTGTTGCTTGTAAAATTAAGTTGTAAGTGCATTTGTTTGTTGCAGTTACCATTAATGCTTAGTAATATTTTCTGTTGTAAGTTGTATTCACACTTCTGTTTTCTGTTGAAATAAAGGAAAATTATACAGTGTGTGATAACTTTTGTTTTCGCAGTTTTGTTTTATTAGCATTGTAATTGCTGCAGCAATTCCAGGAGGCTTTTAGGGGACCTTAGGGTTTAGTCTACAGTAGATTAACTCTGCATTCGGCATGTGTAACAAACAGAAAGTAGCAGCAGCAATGTGTTTGTAATAACTGAACCTGTCATTGCAGTGTGTTCCTGAAAGCCCTGAAAGCATGCCACGAGTCTGTCACTGACATTGCTGCATGCTTCATTAATCATGTGAGTTCTGTTGACTGACATTTATCTGTTTTTATTATGGTAACGATATGAATTGTCATCACTGTCGCATTTGCGATGATGAGCCAAGTTATTTTTAGCTTTGAATTTGGAGCACTTTTCGAAGCAGAACTTGACTAGAAGTAGTTAACATAGATGAACGTGTCATGTGTTTCAGCTAGTTATGCGATCTTATTGATTTTTTGTTTGGTTTTTGAGTTACGGTAAAAATAGTTAGCTAGAAAATCAATTTGATATTTTGATCTGATTTTTATTACTGAACTTGACAGTAGTTCATCCAGTTAAACCTTGATTTTATTCTCACTTTTATGATCCATCAGGGATGTTAATGAGACCAAAATATGGCGAGAACGAGAACAAGAACGAAAGTAAATTTCAAGAGCCAGAACGAGATTAACAACCATGAGAACGAGAACGAGAACAGTGAAAGAATAAAATTTAACGCATAGTATTTGACATAACCACATGTATGGATCAGATCCATACATGTGCCTGGGCTGGGCCATGGCTCTTGCAACTACTCTAGATATTACGTTTGTCAGTATGAGCTAGCCAAGTTATTCAGGCCTGGTGTTATTTTTTGCTGATGTATTGCCTGTTTATGTGCTGGTGCATGGCAGAGAGAGGACTTTGACATGTACTCAGTTTACTGTCTGAAGAAGACGTCGGCTGAATGCTGCATTGACGAGCTTGGTGGAGACCAGAATCCATTCCTGCAGGTCTGCTCACCATCATTATCATTCATCAGAGTGGTTTAACGTAGTCATTATTTTACAGTCTATAATGTAACATTATTTTCAGGACCACCTAAGAAAAGTGTCAGATGAGTAAGATAGGATATGAGCGATGAAACAGGAAAGATGCTACTGAGAGTGACAGTGCAGAGGTAATGTCCAGTTCAAACTTATAACTCACAATATTTCTGTTTAACACATTGCGAAAGACTACAAGACTTGGGTAAAATGCTGCACTAACATAACTATGTTCAAAGCACGGGTGACTTCATAATGACTACACCACTGTAATAAAACTCACAACTGGTACTCGAATGTAAAAAACTCTACAAAACATATATTGGTATTTTCATATATTGAAAATTAACTGAATGATTTCATTTTGAGACTGTTTATGGAATGCTTCTCGTTCGTGTGTTTTTCAGAGCTTGTCATGTGAGTTGCATGTATTATTTTTGTATGTGACACTGGTGTGAATTAATTCAGTAATTAAGCAATTAACTTGTAATTAACAGTGATTAACTCATTAGTTTGTATGTTAGAACTGTCAGCATTAGTTTGGTCACCTGTTTGCTCAAACCTGTCTTGTAATTAGTCATATAATAAGTTAGTAATTAATAGGGCCCACAGTTTTTTGCAGAAAATTCTGCCAAATTTTGCGGGCCAGTTTGCAAACTTCTGCGGCTTACCGCTGCAAAATCATCCAAATTCTGAGGCTCACCGCGGTCTTCTGTTCGTGGGTAAACTGAGCTATATTCTGTTCAGAAACTTGGGGTATTGGAAGCTGTCAGCGTGCTCAGTTATGCTAGCAACATACAAAAAAATTATCAATCTTTTTTTTCCTTTTAAAAGTGCATTCTGTTAAGTTGCATTACATTTGCTTTATATGATTTTGCCATATTGAGATAGCTATTAGTAAGGCCTGCAGTTTTAGGCAGTTTAGTTTGAATTTTTCGGTTGCATTTTTTGATAAAATTGCATCGTCAGATCGCCGATTGTACTAATTGCCATTATTTCTCAACTTGTGCAAAATTTTGCGAAATTCTGTGGATTGCTGGATGTGTCAAAATTCCGTGGAAAAGGGCAAATTCCATGGCTCGGCTTGAAATTCCCAGGCCCACGGAAAACTGTGGGCCCTAGTAATTAACAGTAAATAATGAATTCATATGTCTCTGTTAGGAGTGTCAGCATCGACTTGGTCACTCTTTGCCGCTTCGGTCGTATCTGCTCAAACCTGTTCAACGGCTGCCCAAATATAAACTTCTTCTCGGAGTGTGTATCATACCCGTTGAATTCTCTTGCATGCATTAATTGATTAGCATAATTAATTAATTAATTATGCTGATGTGTTGTGAACTGCAGCTCACAAGAGATTGTATGTTGCTAGAACCCATTAGCACAGCACGTTCTCTGACTTTGGCTGTAGTTTAAAGGTTTAAGAAAAGGTTGAGGGAATCTGTCTTCCCATCTCAGAGCTACTGAGTGATGTTGGATTACACAGTGTTACCTGCCACTTGACACAGATGAACATGCTTCATCTTAACGCCATCTAGATTTACCTACCTTGGAGGGATGGAAGGCTGAGTTGACTTGACTTGTTGATTATGCACTAAGGGCCGGTTTCTGGATCTTTTAGTTAACTGATCAGTTAGCAAACTTGCTAGTTAAGTTTGTGCGCGTTTCTGAACAAAATCTGACCGGCTGTCAGCTAACTGAGCGGTAAACTATAGTTGCTTAGCAACGATGCACATGACACTTATCACTTCCGCTTAGCCACTAGGCCGTGGCCTAGCGCAGGCAGGCATCATGAATATTAATGGGCGCAAGCGATCCTCAGCCAGTGCACGAGCCAGCCAAGCAGTATGCAGACAACCATTTTGTCCATTCATCAATGGATTTTGTAGTAAAATTTGTAGCACCAAACGTCTCCTCGTGCGAATTGAAGACAATGCTATATATGGTAAAATCGTTTTATAGTATCACATTCTTCAATTAACTGCTTGCAAAATAGTACAAAAGTTGCATTAAATATGATAACTACGATCGACGGTTAGCTAACTGCCCGATGTTGGCCAGTTAATTTGACGGCGATTTTGACCATTGGTTAGTGCAACGGGAAACGCATCATCATCATCGACAACCGTGGGCTCAATGCCCGTTGGTGTCTGACGCCATTCTTACTATCGCTGCCCACCGC
>Ga0209367_1004713_pt1 | contig 18897 bp, 15 predicted proteins | sample WorMetLIZISLAND2_FD_187412 | JGI IMG/M metagenome (GOLD analysis project Ga0209367, IMG submission 187412) | Marine gutless worms symbiont microbial communities from Max Planck institute for Marine Microbiology, Germany - Olavius geniculatus... ... | reverse complement strand
TGCGATGGGTGACTGCCTGTGGGCAGGTAAACCATCTCGGGATGTAACCAACCGCCTAGGTCAACTCAGCCTTCCATCCCTCCGGGGTAGGTAAATCGAGTACCGGCCTATCTGGCTTGGGTTAAGGCGGGGCGTGTTCACCTCTGTCGGGTGGCAGGTAACACTGTGTGATCCCATATGACAAGTGACGCTCCGTAGCTCTGAGATGGGTTCGCTCATTAGGAGCTATATGCGACCTTTAACTTTTAGTCTTTAACTGCAATACTGCATGCTGCAGTTGTTGCTATTGCATAATAGATTTAAAAATTAGAAACTGCGTTAGTTATTGTAAACATAGAATTTGTTAACGTAGATACTAGAAATTAATTTTATCCCTAAAAATTAATCAATAACTTAATTTTAAAAAGATTAGCAAAAATTTACTAACTTAGACATTTTTAATCGTTTTCGTAAATTTATTATATTAATCAAATGTTAATGAATTATACATTTTACTTTGTAATTTGTTAACTGTATTTGAATTTTAAAACTATTTTACACGAGTACTCGTGATATAAAACATGTTCGTATTCGAAAAAATAGAGTACTCAGCACAGCCTCATACAGCGCAAGTATCTGACGGCACAAACTCAGTGACACGGCACGTTGCTGTTAACTGAGTCGACTCTTCTTCACCTCGCCTCGCCGTGTAAACTTTCTCGGCCTCTTGTAACTGACGTCGACTATGTTGTTTTCGAAGTTGTCGTAGAGTGATTTGTTGGGATGAAAGTTCGTTTTATCGACTCATACTGGTTTTTCATATAAATTATAGTGTTATACAGCTCACCGACGACGTTAATGGGAGTTTTGGCCAATGACGTGAACGCATGATGACCTGGAAGAAGTTCTGTCAGCAACAACGCGGAAACGGTACTTGGGCAAATAGGTTTTGCTTGGGAATTTGGTATCAGTGACTTTGTCTTTGAGCAGAGTAATAGTGCACAGATGGAAGATCACTTATTTACTCTTTATTTGAGCGTGGTAGACTAAATTTGTGGCTACTGGTAAGTGAATGTTAGTTTCGTATCGTCATGTCTGCTGACCTGGTGTTGTCACTGCACGGGTGCGACTGCTCATACGTGTTATCTTCTGCTAAACTGATATTTTCCCAGCTCCCTCATTTATCTGTTTGGAACGAGTGAAGAAGACGGGACCTATTTATTACTATGGGTGGTTTGCGATCAGCTTTGCAGTGATTGCAAACGCTAAATAACTGACAGAGTACGGCACTGTGATGAACAAACCTGCAAGAAACATATGCTGCTCGTTTTTCAATCGCATTTGTCATACAACGACTAAACGAGTGAAGTTTTAGATCAAAAATTGTTGAAATCCGCCATCATTCACTGTAGCGAAGCACAGTAATATCTCGCAATTATATCTCATGGGCACTAAAGTAGTTCGCTGCATTAGGGCTGTGCAGTTTTGAATAATTTATTACTGAAGTGCACTTTCCGAACCAAGTTATTATGTTCTAGTGAAACAATTCATCACATTTTTTATTTTCCTGGGGATTGGGTGCTGCCCTCTCCCCTTACCCTACCCCTGTTTTGTGGTGAACGTAGTAATTTTGATAGCAGTTGTGCATGACTGTGCATAGATCACTGATCCCGTAAAGTTCATTTAGCCATAGGCAAATGGCTGCAGCAAGTGAAGTTCGCAGAAACAAGCATGAAATATATACTAAATAGCATATTAGTAATTAAACTAACGGTGAAATATAATGACAAAGTGAACTGTGTTAACAATACGTAAAAATGTGCACTGAATGGCATGCAAACGTGCAAGTAAAGTGGAACTATTTTTTTCGCGTGACTACACATAATGGTGGATCGGTTTGTTTTTTCCGTCTCCTTCATTCTAGCCATCTATTTTAATGCAGTTTCAAATTGATTGCATGTAATTTTACAGTGAGCAACGTGTCGCATAATGTGTAATGATATGAACTAATGTTGACTTTCGGTCCTTAAAAATTAACGTTGGCACTTGGCAGTCCTTGAAATTCCTTGAATTTTATTTCATGGCTACAGCGGGAACCCTGCAGAAATGACTGCTATCACATATCAGTTGCGTTTGTGTGCTATTTAGGGCCAGCAGGTACGTGCGGCAGTTGATAACAACAGCTGTGGCATGCAGTCTGCAGGGTTGGCAAGTGAGAACACCACTGGTGATGTAGTTTCCTGTGTTGGCGATGCATCCCGTGATAGCTCCAGCTCGGTACTGTGCGGTGAGGAAGACAGCAATTGTGTGCAGAGCAGAGTGGCTCGTGAGCCCATTGACAGGAGTCGATACATTGTGGTGAATAGCAGTGGTGGGGCAGCAATGTTTGCCTGCTCTCGCTGCAGTAAGCAGTACATCCACCGCAAGTCACTCAACAAACACTGGAATGACAAACATGCTTACGAGGACAACACCGATACTAGCACCAAGTATCTGATATCTACAGGAACCGGCTCGTTTTCAGAACCACCCAATGGTCAGTTTAGCATGCAACTCGTTCAGTGTCCTTCTGACACAGTTCACGTGGCACTAAGTGCCAGTTCCTCACTACTGAGATCTGCTGTCCAGTCATATGCAGTCAGTTCTGCTGTACCGCTGGCAAGTTCTCAGCAGAAGACCCAGTCCAGTGACAAGCATAGAAGTCGAGCGAAACGCAGAGTCAGCATCACAGATTCGGTGTTGTGGCACTCCTTGGCAGCCATTCATTTAAACCCCCAAGAGCAGCACAATTTAAATTCATTTCGTTGTGTGCCGATGCCTGCCCACATTGCTGGCCATTATGATGGTCGAGAGAATTTCTTGAAGCAGTTGTTCTATGATGATGACTGTCAGGTTCTCGATCTTTCAAAAGGCAGTTCTAGTGCACGTGGATTACTGTCAGATGTTTCTATTGCTGATGCGCCACTTGACCTCTCTATGAAGTCTCAGAATTTGGCTAGCGATGGTGAAAAGGCATCTGTACACGATGAGACCATTGCTGTATCAGCCGCAAGCTGCTGTGCTGACATTTCAGTACTAGACTCGCTGATATTAAACAAGCCAAAAAGTGCTGATGCATGGGTGGTTAAATTGTGCAGCAGCATGAAAGATGGTAAAACTGCCCAGTTAGACTCAATTGCTGTCTTGCGTCATCTGCATTCTGGTGTTCTAACAAATGCAGTCGGTAAGTCCGGTCAAGCCAACTCTGGCTGTCACAGTGCAGTTGCATTTCTTTCCGAGGAACTGAAGTCAGGTCAGCCCAAAGTCGAGCCTTCTGACAGACGCGAATGTCGTCATAATTCCATGCACTTTAAACATAACCTGAATGTGATTTCAAAGCTGCCAGGTGTGGCAACATTAAAAGAAACACATGAATTCTTTGGAGGAGTTTCACGTGGAGGACACATCAAGTGCAAGGTGTGTGAATTTAGTGCCACGACCATGTTGCTGTTTTCACAGCACGTTGCTCGCCATACGAGGAAGCTACATGTGTCTGATATCAGTGTACAAAACCAGCGTGATGATGGCGTAGACGAGGAATATGGATTTTTCACACAGCTAGGATTACGTCGCATGAACAGTGCTGAGGTAGACATTGACCAGAGGTCAAGTGCTATATGCCACTGTGTGGAAGATGACAGCTGGAGTACATATGAAAATTCAAGTGGTAGATGTGAGGCAGCAGTTGTTTGTGAGTTAGACATGCCAGCAGCACAAGCCAATGGGATAAGAAGCCATCCTAAAGGTGGTGCACTGGGACAGCAGAGGAAGAAGACCAGTAGCAGTGCTGCCATACGTCAGAAACAACGAGCTGGCTATCAGCGAGGACTGGGCCTAACAACCACAGAGTCGAGGGATGCTGCCGGCCGGTCCTGGAGACGAAGGCGACTGCGTACATGTGACCACTGTGGCTATGTCACCGACAATCTGACGACTCTGAAGCGGCATGAGGAGAAGCATGGTGCTCCGGGTATGTATCGCTGCAAGCTCTGCAATTATACGGTAAACCAGCAGCACATCCTTGAATACCACACACGCAATGCGCACAGACCTCCGAGGCAGGCTGCTTCAACAAATTCATCATTGTTTAAAGACACCGACGTACCATTTAGCAACAACAGTGCAGATGAAGATTATGCTAGAACTGCATCCTCATCGGTTGGCAATGGTAATCAGGTGAGTTGGACTAAAGATCTGCCAGACACAGTGAATACCAGCAACAGTGCTATTCAGGGAGGTCAGGCTGCATTTAGCTTCCGTTCCCAGCTTTCCAACTTTCACACACCAAAGGCCATGAGCAAGAACGTGCAGTATCCAACGTCGGTTACCCAAGCTCGACGTTACCTGCTTGATGCGTATGACTTGCAGCTGAGTCGTGGGATGTGCATCCGTTGTGGCTTCCGCAGTCTGAGCCAGGTGAAAATGAAATGGCATAAGCTGCAACATCCACACGAGCGGCACATCTGCACACTGTGTCCACACACCTCCCTGACCACTCGACTGCTGTTGAAGCACACGGGACAGCACAGCGACTGTAGGACAACTGGCTATCTTGCTCAGAGGAAAACCTACCCGTGTCCCGAGTGCCCTTTCCTTGCCGCGTCTCCACAGCGACTGCAGTGTCACACCCAGTTCCACGGTGTCAAACTTCGTCATGTGTGCGGCAAGTGCTCGTACAGTGTTGACCGTGCCAATCTGATTGCCCAGCACCGTCGTCTGCATTCATCTGCATCCGTAACTGTACAGAAGCGACGCCGGCTGCACTGTAGCAAGTGTCCGTTCAGAACGATCAGCCAACTCACTCTTGTGAATCACGAACGAGGACATTATGCCGTAAACTGTCAATACATGTGCAGTCTGTGCAGTTTTGGTACTGATGTTGCAAATGTGGCTTTTGGTCATCAGTGCTTGCATTCACGTTCTAATTAATGCTGATCGGTTAATGCGGTCCTCAGTCAAATATATACTGTATTAATATTGCTGTTTATCCTTTGATTGCCTTAGGTGAGTAAAAAGTGAATTGTCGAATGTATTTAGTTGATGGTCAGAATTTAGCCAGATGCAAATATTTTCAATGAAATCAAATATTGTTTAGTTTTTGTTATTTGTACATCATTTTCTAACATTGTAAAATGTCATTAGTAACGAGAAAAAAGTCGTGTGCTGCTTCACATATTCTAGTAATTTGTGAATGCAAGTACTGTACCGTGACGTTTATTTTAGAATGCCTTAATTATTAGAATTTTGAATGCGGTTTGGAGTGCAGATACCAGTAGTCATGTTTCAAGTTTTTTTGCATATTTCATTTTTCAGGTTATGTTATGTTGTTATTTAGATGTTGTATTAGTCACAAAAGCTGCCAATATTCTGTGTTGTAGGCCTGTTGTTGCTCAAGTGCCATTTTCAGATAACATTTTTTTCTGTATCGGTTAACTACCATAAATTGATGCATAAGTCGACCTGCTTATGGTATATGTTCTTCTGCTAGAATATATGTAAATTGCAACTTTTTTCAGCCTGTATGCAATAACTTTGTCAAGAAGTGCGTTCTTTGTTGTTTAATTGCTTTGAGCTCTAATTACATGTAGTGCATCAAAGTGAAATGCTGTCCATTAGCGTTTGTTGTCTGTTGCTTTAAGTGTTGAGTGCCTTATAAATGGGATAAATGTTATCTATCCTGAGCAGCGCAGTATTTTGCCACAGCACACCATGTTTGATATTTGTTGTCTTAATATGTATTCATTTGTTGTTTTAAGACAAAATTGTTGTGTCCTTCTGTTAAGTCATGCAAGTGGTGCTCAGTGTAAATGTATAAGTTTGTGAATTTGTGAAACCAGTTTTCGTTATTCGTTTGCCACGTTTGTCATTTTCTGGTGCAATTATTTCAGTACGTGGAAGGTTTTGTGTTATATGCACGACTTTATTGCTACATTAAACCATCATAATTATTGTGCATCAGTTTTTATACACACCAGCGGCATCATGGGTCAAAAAAGTAGGAGGGGCAGAAAATTTCAATTTTCCGACTACCAACGATTGCAAATTTCTGATGGAGGACATATTATAGGTGCTCAAAACTGAAATTTTTACCCACAAGTTCCCCCAAAAGAAAGGATTTCTAGCCTAAAAGTTTGTCCTTTGGGGCGAAAAATTGTCCACATGAAAAAATTTTTCTGAGTGAAATTTAGGGGGATTGTCCCCTTGCTCACAGTCACCATGACACCCCTGATGCACAGCCACTGTGCTTAGGTGTCCAGCTCCCAGACGTGAAGTTGGAAAACGAATGCGTTACACTGCTCTGGAGGCATTCGGCTGTATAATAAACATGAGCATAAGATTTTGCCAGTTTCAAAATAGCTCATCTATGACAGTTATCGCTTCACTTTCGTTCATCATTTGACAATCGGGCTCTTGCATCTCGTGTTCAATTCATATTCAAGTTACAGTAATGCAAAACCACCCAGCCCACTTATGTGCAAAAATTTCTTCAATGAAGCAAAAGCTTTTTGTCCCAAGCACAGTACATGTACAAAGGTTAATCATCATCATCATAATAATCAGATGCGAAGCGATCAGCCGAAGTGTCCCACCATTGCGATCGTTCGCCAGAACGGTCTATCTTAGGTTAATCATAGTACGTTAATTTGTCTAAGCTATGACAAAAAGCATCACAGCAGTGCACAGTACATGAAACAATCAGCAGAACATCTGGCAACTCAGACAATTGTGATGACTACATTTCTGTTCAACAGTGGCGTCGTGGGGCGGCAGTTACCCACCATAAATTTTTGGCTGCCAGAAAATCTTGTCTGAAAATTTTTGTTAAAAAGTGCTAAATTTGGGGCTGGAAAAGCCCATTTTGGTAAAATTTAGGGTCCAGTTTGAAATTTTAAGCACCCAGAATTTCCTCGATGTCGGAAATTTGCAACTGTCTGTTAAAATTCTGTGCAAAAGTTAGTGTCTGTCCAAACATTGCATCTCTCCTCTTTGCTCTGCCTACTTTTTTGACATATGATGCGGCTGCTGTTCAAAGTTCAAAGCATATTATCCTGTTACAAAACATCGTTAAAACAGATGTACCAAGAAACGATTGAGATACTGTTACAGTTGCAACGTCTGTCCTGGGTAACTTCACAAAGTCAATCGAGTTTATGGTACATAAGTAATCAGTATAGGTCTATTAATTACAGCTCAATAAAGAATGGAATATCATATGAAATATGGGGAGAGTTACCCCGTGCTCGACACATTTAGGTTATTACAACATTTACGGGGGCTAGTGTTTCTAACTTTCCAGGCAACAGCATTTTATATACTGGGGTTAGGGGCGAGGATTTGGCGGTTGACAGCCCTAGCTGTTTTCCTGACTCATATTACAGTATGTGTTGGTTGGGGTCAGTTCTAGCACACATACAACTGACATCATAAATTTGCAAAGAACCCCAACAGCCATAAAAAAATTCACCCTAGCTATTTTTCCACAATTCAAACGTGGAACTCTATATAGGCAATTACTTGCAATGGTAGTACTGCATGCCAAGAAGAAGAACAGCAAAAATCAAACCAGTAAACATGATACAAGCGCTAGTGACTGATTAGAACACCAGGATAAATTTCTCGATAGTTTTTTTGTAATCCCGAGATAGGGATGCCACCAATGCTGGGACTCGGGATTGGTTATAACGGCTGGGATTCGGGATGATCTCGGAATTGCAATCACTAATAGGAGCATGCAGACCGGAGCAGCAGTCAAGTTGCTGAGCTAAGTCGTTCATGGCAGTGAGATGTGGCAGAGTGCGCCGGTAGTGTTGCAGTTGACTGAGGATTGATCAGCAGTGAGTCCTGTATGCCGTGCCTCAGTCTCGCATGGCGTCTGAGATCCGAAGCATTGCCAAACTGATACTGACAGACATGACATTGTAGACCACTGCTACCAATGCCATTACTGTTGCTGTCATCGTTACCACTACTCCGCCACTGCTGCAACATCAGTACACAGCTAGGAATGATCACATTCTGTCAAGGCCTAAAATAACAAGAAAGCCTAGCTAACGCAAAGGGGAATGATCCTAGCAACTGACATTGGGTACGATGCATTCACATATGCCAGATGGCACAATGTCTCGCGTAGCTGCTGCTGTTTGAGTGGCCGAATGGGAGTATTGTGAAGGGGGCACCCAATTTTGATGCCCCCATATGGAGAATTCCTTTAATGCAGGGGGCGAAATTTAACCTAGTGAAAACTATGTTTAATCCTGAAAGTGTCACATGCAGGCTGTCCCAGTCTATCTATAGCGATTTTGGCGCAATTCACACTAGAAATGTGTGTCGCAGCAAAAAATCGCCAAAAAATCCATACAAACCTTTATATTGGCGTTTAAGGTCATTGCTTTTGGTGCCAATCAAAAGCCAGTGGAAGACTTCCTATTAGTGATTTATAGAAACTTAGGCTCTCGCACCATTTCTGAGATACAGCAGTTTATTGGCTGACAATCGCAAATTTTTTCCACCCCCCTCTCATTTAGTGCCCTCCTTGGGGATGTCCCCTTTCGAATTTGTGAAAAAGCTTTACGGATCCTGAAACTAAAAATACTCAGCTAACAGCTGTCAGAAACGCACCGAGAGATCGAGATGGTATCCAGTGTTGTAGAGAGACTAAACTAAAGCGTCCACGTTCTCTGCAGAAAATGATTATCTTTCATTAGATTCCTGCCATTGTATCCAGTCCACAGTCCAGTCAAGAATGCTTTCTTATGATAAAAAATACATTCGCAAACCTGTGGTGCAAAACTGGTTGGCAGCGAGCGAATGGTAGAAGGCTCGGGATGGCGACGGGTCTGATGTATCTTGAGATAGCTGGCGCTGTTGGCAGAGTAGTCACACTGACTGCACGCAAAGCGCTTCTGAACGTTGTGAGTCTCCAGATGACGTCGCAAGTGACTCAGCTGCAGCGCCTCATAACTACATCTATAGCCAGCCAATCACAGTGATTAAATCACTCAAAATAGGTAATGGAACTCTACGTTTTGTCCCTTCCATTTCCCTTCACTCCCTTCCCTTTCCTCCTCTTTTCATCACCTTCTCACCCCTTCCTTCCTTCCCCTCCTCTTCTCCCTTCTCTCTTCCACTCCCTCTTGTTAGAAGTAGACCCCCTTAATTCTTCGGTGGTGGAGTAACAGACTAACGGCAGGGCATCAGACTGAGACTAAGAGTTCACGGGTTCAAAATAAGGTAATCCGACTCACTGGCCAGATTCCATCAACAGCCAAAGTGAAATAAGTAAGTATTCCTAAGTCATGTTTTTGCCGTTTTTCTCCTATACTTCACAAGCCAGATAATATCCCTTCATGGGCCGAGAGTACAGATATGCTAGAGTTTTTTTTGTTATATTTGGGTGGTCTGTATACTGCTGCAGGCTTACAACCTAACGTTTGATTCAGTGAATAAGACATGAGAATATCAAAAATCATGCATACTTGTCGCATTTGAAGATGCGTCCGTTAACGTGGCTACGTTCGTGCCATCGCAGAGCGGTCCTCGACTTGTATGGCTTGCCGCAGCTGTTACACAGGAACGGTTTATCGGCCGAGTGGCGCAGCATGTGAGCCGAAAGGTTACTGCGTGTACGGCACGTGTAGCTGCACGTAGCACACTCGAAAGGTTTGATGCCTTCGTGCATCCAGATGTGACGACGCAGGTCTGACGACGAGTTGCGGAACACACGCTGACAGTATGGACACACCGGCTGCCGGCGCTCTGTGCACAAACAATTCAATGTAGTGCAGAGACACAAAAGTTACGGATGTACTGTAGTGTCAAGGTTATAAAACAGTAAACAAGAAATTTGTCAAAGTAGCACCTAAAACGTCTAATCTTTCAGATCAATAGTCAGGCAATTAATATCTTTATTAATTTACAATAATGGTCCAAACTCCAAATGCAACATCCTTCCACTATAGTGACGAATGCAGCTAATCACAAATCATACAATTTATGTTCATACTTCAATACAGCTCAGTTTAAGTGATTGGCACAAAGAAGAACTGACACCAGAAGGACGCCTTGTGTCGACATGTATGCGGCCGTCCATCTACAGGGTGCAGCAAAAAAGTAGCCCCCTAGAGTTTTGCACTGTTTTCTCGGCAACCGTTTGGGATTTTAACGTAAAATTTTACAGTGTTATTTAATACAACGTTTTACATCTAACTGCCAAGTAAAATGTGATTCTGTTAAAAAATGACGAAGTTATAGACTTTTTAACATGACTGCCTACTGATTTTTCAGCATTAAAAAATGTTCAAGCTAAAAATGCTATTTAATTTTCAAAAACCGGGTACCACGTTACTGCCAATGACGTTGCAGTAACGTTTTGATATACAGTAATTTATTTTGTTTATAAATTATCACTTAACTATCGTTCTTTTAAAGCAATCGTCGGCTGCCCACCAGGTTCATCTTCTAGCATGACGGCGTGCCAGCACACACAGCACGCAGCGCACGGAACGGGCCAACTGTCCAGATTTCATCACAAAGCACCAGTGGCCTCCAAATTTGCCGAATATAAACCCAATGGACTACCGCGTGTGGTGTGCAATGTTGGAGGCTTACTCCAAGCTTAAAACAAAGCCAAAAACAATCGCCGAAGTCAAGGAAACGCTTCAGGTTATCTGGGGCAACCTGCCACAAAGACCGATCGACAAGGCTGTGAAAGACTTATCAAAGTAAGTGACTGAAGGCTATGTTGGAGCTTGGACCTGGTGGCGGACACTTCAAACATTCAAACTGACAATGAAATTCTGGCATTTGATCATTAGTTAGCTGTGTTGTTTCAACGACGATATTAAATTGGCATTGAAGTCGGAACATTTTTTAATGCTGAAAAATCGGTAAGCAGTAATGTTAAAAAGTCTGTAACTTCGTCGTTTTTCAACAGAATCAAATTTTCCTTGGCAGTTAGTTGTAGAAGGTTTTAGTAAATATAGCTGAAAAATTTGAAATTAAAATTCCAAACGGTTGCTGAGAAAACAGCGAAAAACTTGAGGGGGGCTACTTATTTTGCTGCACCCTCTAGTTGCGGAGGGTCCTACATGCCCACTGACGCCTAAAATTGGTAATTGCATACTGCATATCTATAGAACTGATAGATAAATGCATCCACAATCTTCAGAAAGGCAAAACGTGTGGCCCTGACAATTAGGGCCCACAGTTTTCCGCGGTTAATTTTGCCAAATTCCGCGGGCCATTTTGCAAAATTCTGCGGCTTACCACTGCAAAGTCATCCAAATTCCATGGCTCACTGTGCTCTTCCATTTTTAAGTTAAGTGAGCTCTATCCTGTTCAAAAACTTTAGTTTCTGAAGGGCCGATTGGCTTAGTGACATTACGCTGAGTTATGATAGCAACATACAAAGAAAATTACCTATATTTTTAATCGTTTTAAAAGTGCAGTTGCGTTGCGTTTATTTACGATTGTGCCATATTGCGATAGCTATTAGTAGGGCCCACAGCTTTTAGCAGTTCAGTTTGATTTTGTCCCTGATAAAATTATGTCATCAACTCAATAATCGTACTAATCGCCGGTAAGTTTTCAACTTATGCAAAATTCCGCAAAATTCCGTGGAAATATCAAAATTCCACGGCTCGGCTGGAAATTCCCCTACCCGCAGACAACTGTGAGTCCTACTGATGATCTTTCTGTTGAAAAATTGGACTGAGTGACCGGTGAAGGCTGGATGCATGCAAGCTGGCTAGCTAAACAGCACGCACGCGATCCGCCCGCCGTAGTCAAAGTTCAAACATGTATGCAACACCTTCTGAAGGGCTTCAATGTCTAAGACCTCAACCTTTCATCGTCTTGGCTAAAAATTGCCAGAGGCCCTGTTTGCAGCCATTTTGGTTTGTCCGAGCCTTTTAGTCTTCGAGTTAAGAGCACATACAGGACAGATGGATGGTCAACGCCTATTATGCAGCCTGCCTATTAGTGAACAGCGACTGAAAATCACCAGCTTTTGGAGGTCGGGTTCGCAGAGTGGCAAGTTGAGTTCTGATCTGGTCACGACCGAGTTCATGATGTTTCATCTCCAGATGTATCTGCAGTCGCTTTATCCTACACTCAGAAACAACTTCTCACCATCAGTAGCTAACAGACTGACATCCAGCACAGGGATGATGAATTACTGCATGCCTCGATGTAGCAAACAGCCACTTAAATGAAATATAAAATACAAACAGTCCGTGAGAGAGACCATTTATTTACCAAAAGTCCAAAACCACAACACAAAATATAACCATACAATAGTAAATGGCATAAGAGGGTGGCCAGAAGGGTATCTACCCATCAAATGCTGGCCACCCATTGTTACAATCAATTTTACAATATTACATACTCAACAAAAACATATAAACAAAAAAGAAGAAAAAGGAAAAAGGAAAAAGAAGAAAAAGGAAAAAGGAAAAGAAAGAAAAACAAAAAAAAGAGAAAAATATATAATATACAGTTGGCATGTTTAATAGAGACAAACGTGCAATATCCTCATTGGCGCTGACAATTTTTCTTGCTAAAACATCAACATTTATGTATCAGTTAACAAAAAAAACGTCAGCTTCTACAGTCTGGACAACATCCTCTAGATGTACCGATGTATGGTTTAGCCACAATATACACACACACGAGAAATAGAAATCATACAGTCACCAAATTTGCACATTTGTTTAGGTTGTCTGTGACACTATGTGTACAAAATTTTGTAGCAAACAGACCACGTTTGACAAAGTTATAGGGAAAAAAACTAAAAATAGCAATGGACCCAAGTTCGTTGATCGGAGCATGGCCACCGTAAGTCCTTATGTTAAGAGGTCTGTGATACGTGCATATCATACCAGCAATGCATATCATACCAGCAGCATTGTGGCTGGAGAAGTGGGAACAACTGTCTCTCAAATTTTGGGCTGTCTGAAAACTGTCGGAAAATTTTCTTCTTGTCGGAAAATTTTCATCCAGAGATGCTAAATTTAGGGCTGAAACCCCACATTATGGGAAAATTTAAGAGCAAAATTGTAATTTTCAACACCCATAATCTCTGCTGTCTGAAATCTGCAGCTATCATAATATGATTCCAACAGTTTCAGACAAGAGGATACACAGCAACAGACATACGTGGCATAGGTGAGTTTGCACGGTAGACAAAGGTACTGCATCGGTGCACTGTGGGCCTTCTGTCGATGCGTCCACAGCTGGGCTCGGCTTGCCAGCGCAGTGCCACAGACGTCGCAGATGTAAGTCTTGTGTGTCGGGTGCCGCTGCTGCACATGACGTCGAAGACTGTCCATGGACAGCGCCTCGTGACTACACCGACCACACTGAAACGTCCCGTCAGCTGCATACGTCACATCCACAACAGGCACATAATAGCCACACTAGTCAGAGGAATGCGCCGAAAATAACTTGTGACCAAAGCTCACTGGCTAGCAACTACAGGTAAACTTGCTCAAACCTCAAATTGTTCTGATTAGCTACTTGCAGAAATGGATTGAGTAAATCATTCTTGAAAATCATGTCTTAATTTAGCAATAGCGCCTACAGGCCATAAACTCCCTTCAATTCGGAGATGAGTTCAGGTAAAAAAAAATCCCCAAAACTACTAGGTTTTGGTTAAAAATCATTAATCTTAAACGACTAACTGCTGAGTGAAAGTAAGAACAGAGAAGACATACAAGTATGGTCGTCGTTCCAGTGTGCGTCGAGATCAGACTGAAGCAGAAACAGACGACCGCAATGTTCACATTCACTCTGACCAAGCGACTGTCGAAGCTGACTAAACACTTCAACAGTCATTGGCTTGTAGCCAATCGTGAGACAAACATCTCGGCTGAGAGCAGTGACATCAAATGACGGTGATGACATGTAGGCATTCACAACAGACGTCACATCCCTGCATTTGGCGACACCTCCGCTGCATTCCAGTGACAAACCTGCAACAGTCAGAAATAAAACTAAATAATAATCATTATTCACCACAATGGTAGAAAAAGAAAACAGAAATGAACATATAAGGATACTGAACTAAACTTAACTAATTCTGTGACGACAATAATAATAAAAACTGTATTTCCTTTCACATGACAAAGTTTAAGAAAACAACAAGGTCATGTTACAGCGAATATAAAGACTATAAATGTGTTGCAAACATGTTTCAGATATCAGTTTTCACACAGAATAAGACTGGCTAAAATCGTAACCCTTTGGCATAATGCTATGAAAAGGTAAACTTCAGGTGGCAAAATAACAATATGTTTAAGGTATGAGTGGGAATCGAATCCACAAACTGTAAAGTATCAAGCTCCAGACTTCTACCCACTCACTACAGAGAATGGCACATTAAAAGTGGAATACACATGCACTACAAAGATTGAGCAATAGATCAGTTTTGAAAATGATTAGCCTTCATTATTGCCATATGCTGAACACCATGTTCAACTGTTAATGACTGGTCACTCTGGCCTTCACAAGGAAATCATTTCTGTACCTTGCCAACTGCTCCATCTACATAATGCAATGCAAGTGTGTTCCAGACTTTTTATGCAGCACGCTGTATACACAAGGCTTATAGGGAACACATAAATGTTCCAGTAGCTACTAACCTTTGTCCTCCATCGAACTGTTGGTGACACTCTTCAGCAGGTCAGTGTCGGAGTGAGTGACGGCTGGCGGCTGTGCTGGCACTGGGTTTTCCACTACATCTTGCTGGTTCAACTCTGAAGCATCCGTTGCATCATCAGCATTCAGCAGCCAGCTGACACTGTTTGACTGTTGCACCAGCAGCACTGACCTCCGAACACTCTCCCAGAATAGATCTACAGCCGGCACCATAGTTTAAATTAACACTTATAAACGTATGTTTTGTTATAACAAAAAGTGTATTTTAACATTGCACTGGTGAGCATTTTTCCTTAGTGATCCAGATGAACCTCAAAGTCGAAGCATGGTAGCGTCACAACAACTGATTGTTGTCACAACATATTTCACAACATCACCGTTACATCACAACTAGCAAAAAGTTATTTAACTAACCACCAAATTTTGTTTAATTATTTTAAATTAGTATCTTTCAGCTACAGGTAATACAAACTTGGTTTAAACAGATTGTTAGTTAACTAATTTATGGCAGAAAGAATAAGGATGCTGTGTAGTTAATTATAATAATACAGAATGATTCGATGACTGACCTGCAGGGCCAAATTTGAACCCGATTAGACCCTGTTGAGATGGGGGCCCTCAAATAAATTTCATGCTCAAGAAATAAGAAAATAACACTGTAAAGTTCAAATTTTGCAATATAGCACACAGACCACATCAGGTCATAGAACAGTGCTGTCCAACCTTTTTGACACCGCGGGCCACTTAGTCAATTTTCCACCAGCTGGCGGGCCGCAATCAAGGGGGGCCATGGCAAGCGCGCGGAGCGCAAGCCTATAAGGAGGGTCTGGGGGCGGAGCCTTCAGCGGGGTCCAGGGGCAGAGCCCCTGGTCTGGAGGTCAGGGGGGCAAAGCCCCCCTGAAGCTGAAACACTTTTTGCTTCCGAATGTTCAATGAAAACCGCAAATTCGCTCATTTTTTGAAATTTGGAAACTCAAAAGACCATCAAACATTGTTGAATTTTGCAAGTTGATTTCATCTGACTAATCACCAGACCAAAACTACAATTTGTGTGGGACGATGGTGGGCCACATAGAATCCCCTCACGGGCCGCATGCGGCCCGCGGGCCACAGGTTGGACAGCACTGTCATAGAATATCATGCTAAACCAGGTTAACTTGTAAATATTGCAACACGCCATAAAGAGGGCACATGTAGGCTCTAAAATGTTGCGTTGCTGTCTGACATTGTCTGGTGCACAAGGGTCCTCTTTATGTAAGGACCCCTGTTTGGCTGAACATGCTGAACATGTCTAAGTCCACATCTGCTGACCTGTGACATCGCTTGCCGCTGTGGTCGCTGTGTTCTGATGGACGTTCAAGTGGCCAACAAGTCGCTGTGTACTGGGGAAGAACGCAGCACAGACACTGCAGAAGAAGACAAATTGATGCTGTGCTGGTAGATGTAAGCTCAAGTATGTCCCACGGTCACAGTTCTGACTGCAGAGTCTACAGATGACCGGCACCGTGACATCGGGAGCAGGCGCCGTGTCAGTTGCAGTGCGGTGCGAGTGCAGGTGTTGGTCACGCCGGGACGATGTCGTGAACTCAGCACTGCAAACTGCGCACTTGTATGGCTGTCTGCCACCGCTGCTGCTTTTCTTGCTACGATGAGATTCACGCTGCAACATACAAATATACTGGCTAGCTTGGTAAAAAGGGAAACGTGTGTTGATCGAGCAATGAGACAGTTTTGAAAATGATTAGCCTCAATCACTAAGAACGATCACATGGAATACTTCTATGCAGTGATCGAGACTAATCGTTTCCGAAACTGCCTGAGCGATCAATGTTCAACCCGTGTAAAGCACACATATTCCAGCCTATGTGTCATATTTTAGTTGGTTGCTGTCTGAGAGCTAATGTTGTTAAAGCATTTCATTGACTGTTTCACAACCCTCCCATGAATGCAACAAAGTTATTATGTAAGACCACACAAATAGCCTCAACAGTTAACACAGAAGAAAACGAGCATAAAATTTCCTCTTCATCAGAAAATAAACTGATCACTTCACAATCATCAGAACTTAAATTCTTGTGATTAACATAGCTGTTAGACTGTGTTCAACGGTTAAAATATACACTGCAGGAAGATGTTTCAACAGTATTTGTACATCTATCATAACACTACGCAAACACTGCAGACCTGTAGGCGTGAAAGACAGTCAGCTCCAACTGACGTATGTGCATGGTACTTGCGAGTGTGGTTGATCAGAGACTTGAGTGTCTTGTAATCTCGCTGGCACAGCTCACACGTCCGACGGTCGGCCCGATGCGTCTGCTCGTGCTCTGTGAGGTGGCCATGATTGGCAGTCTTGAAGCTGCACTGCGGGCAGTAAAACATCATGCCGGTGTGATACCGACTGTGAGTGTACAGGTTACCTGTGCATACACTGTGGGCCATAAAAAACGTGGCACTTTACTTTTCTCAATATCTTCGCCGATTATTGACCGATTTTCAAAATTCTTTCACTGGTGCACTCTGCAGAAAATTTGCAATAATGTGATTATTACACATCCCACCACATGGTAAATGCGTTTTTACACTGCCTTGTGAAATATAAATGTAAGCAAAAACAAACGCTAATAACAAAAATTTAGGTAAATGAAAAAAACACTTCAAACCAACATTGCAATGAATGATCTGCATGACACAAAACTGTGTTAGACTCACACAGTTTAGTGTCAAACAGACCATTCACTGCAATGTTGGTCTCAAGTGTTTTTTTTTCAATTTTACCAAAATGTTTGTTTGTTATTATCGTTATGTATGCATATTTTATTGATATTTCACAAGGTAGTGTAGAGACGCATTTATGGTGTGGTGGGATATGTAATAATCACGTTATAGCAAATTGTCTGCAGAGTGTGCCAGTGAAAGAATTATGAAAATCGATCAATAATTGGCAAAGATATGGACAAAAGTAAAGTGCCATGTTTTTTATGGCTCACCCTGTCGAGACACACCACAAACACATGCATGCTGCAGCACATGTAAAGACATATATAAAAAAGAAAAAGATTTAATCACATACTAAAAAAAGAAGAACAAGAACAAGATTTCAAATACACAGCTAGGTCTGTTGCATGAGACCTCATCCCCTTTCACAGTGCATTGAGCTGGCAAGGGTTAAACCCAATTAAGCTATAGCACACAACACAAGTTGGCTGTATTCTTGAATCCGTTAACCACCAGCAGCTTTAACTGACTAGGTCAGAATGTCTGCAGTCTGAGTCATAGGTCACATACTGTTATGAAAAACTCACCATTTTCCCCTGGCAGGCTGAACTATCACCAGTATTCATCTAGCCTGTCCACAGAGAAATGGGCCAGCCAGGCTGAGTCGGCCTTGGCGGATTGGTCAAATACCACGATGGTATACCGGCAACCAGATTCACAAGAATCTAATCCCTGAAGTATAAGAGCATGTCTATAATTGAACTAAGTATACATAACTCTCACTTTTCATTCAATCAATCAACCGGTTATCTGAATTAGAGCATTTGGGTCCATATACAATGCACAAAAACACGGAATGGTGGAAGAAACCTCGTATATTAGTGGAGTAGCTGCACCAAGGACACTGGAAAGGCTGGGCCGTTGTGTGAATAAGACAATGCAGTTGACAACGTGAGAGTGACGTAAATGCCTTGCTGCACGTTGCACAGGTAAACAAACTCACTGCAGTTGTTTTGCCACCGTAGTCAGTCGTCGTATTCTGCCCCACGGCTTGTGACCTGCGCAGTGAGTGAGTGAGTGAGTAAAACCATTCATTCAGTGCAACAAATTATTGAAAACATATACTCAGAGCTTGCGTGTTAATCAGAACTAATACAAGAAATTTGAGCAAAGCTCACGAGATGCACGAAAGCCTATAGCATTTCCAGTTCAGTAGTTATAGTTTCGAAAATCGCATATCATTGGACTCGGCCCATCGGGACCATAATACACATCGGCCATAAGTGCGTGTGGCGTTGGCGACGGTGGCGCCTCCTTGTGAATGATATAAACTTGCGCAGCCCAATATCACGAAAAAAATCCGTAAAACCCCCTATTTTGGCGTTCAAGGTCATCCAAGATCATTGAATTCGGCGCCAATCGACAGCCAGTATACGATTTCCTATTAGTGATTAATAGTAACCTAGGCCTTACCTCGCACCGTTACTGAGATACAACGAGTTATTG
>Ga0209367_1004712_pt1 | contig 18900 bp, 8 predicted proteins | sample WorMetLIZISLAND2_FD_187412 | JGI IMG/M metagenome (GOLD analysis project Ga0209367, IMG submission 187412) | Marine gutless worms symbiont microbial communities from Max Planck institute for Marine Microbiology, Germany - Olavius geniculatus... ... | reverse complement strand
AAAAAACCGGACCCTTAAGGTAGGTCGGCATAAATTTATCAAAATAAGTTTGCCTAAAATGATTTTTCACACAGTGCACTGCCATTCAGTTGCGGATTCATTGTGCTTTAAAAGTTTGGTATGGGCCGAGTACCAGCTGCACGGTTTCCATGGCAATGAGAACAGATCTGGCTGAACTGAAGCAGCGACTTGTTAAGGTCCGGGCTGACTTGGAACAGACGATTGTGGACGAGGCCATTGACCAGTGGAAGAAACGACTCAAAGCCTGCGTCAATGCCAAAGGACAACTTTTTTTACACATTTACTATAACTTCAGTCGTACGTGTTGATTGCTTGTACCAACGTTTTTTTTCGATATTAAAGCCGTTTTCTTGAAGTTATAACAAGAAGTTTCAGGGTCTGGTTTTTTATGAAACACAGAGTACTTTTTCTCTTACACTAGATGTTACTTTTTTATCATTGTTATAGTTTTTTCAATGAAGTGTCAATTTTTTTTATTTGATATTTATTATTACCCAACTTACGATGTGTAGTTTTGTACAAGCCACTGCACCAGATTTCATTTAAACCCGGTAGTTGGATTGATGTAGAGTTTATGTTAAATTGATATTAATATCTTAATTTTTCGTAGATAAAGTATTTTATGCATTATTCACAGGATTTTTTTACTACTTTTAATGCATCATCTGTGCCTAATAATTCCTTGAACACCAGCAAAGGCACCCAGCCAATAAAAGTATTTACTGTCACGATTCCCATGCGTTAACTTTTATTAACTGGCCTAACCTGAAGTAACCCTGGTAAATAAGCCAGATAAATAACAGAGCATGAAGCATTATCAAACCATAACAGGGTGGTGTGGTTAGAGCAGTAGACTCTTTCCAGCTGAGCTAGTTAATGGTTTTGTGGTTTTTTGGTCACTCAAGAAGGAAAAAGCTGACCCAGTGGTGCAGTAAACCACCCACTGCAGGAGCCTCAAGTAGGCTTGTGCACCTCTGTAACCAGTGTCTATAATCTGGTAGCACTAATGTTTTGTGCAATTGCATGCACAGGGCACTAGAACGCAATGCTTACAATCACGTCAGTGCTACGTATTACCTGCTGGCCGAGAGACTTCTGCGGAAATGCAGTCCATCGAAAGGTTCTGCCGACTCAAAACAACCAGCTACTGCAGCTGCAACGTTGTCACGGTACCGTACTGGCACATCTAGTAATGTCTGTTGGGTTTCTTTTTACTTGTGAAGAAACAGCCAGCATAGCCATGTGTAGAAATTTATCTGACATTCTCAGCTTTTATGATCGATTTACTGTTGTAGACTAGTGATAAGAATCTGGTTAATTTCCAATCAGTTACATATTTGTAAGCAGTCATCTGCTGTACTTACCTGTATTTTTTAGTAACTTGTAGTTGTTATTGACATTTTTGTACCTGATTTTCGAAATATTGTTGTGAATGGCATGCAGTGAGCTATAGTTAATTTAATTGATGCTGACCTGTCCCAGGTCCCTGTCCCTTGGTTATCATGGAAAATACCAGTGTTTGATTTGTCAAAATAGCAGTAGGAGGTCACTAGCTTCTGTGATGGGTTTCAGATAGACAGATATATCCAATATAATGCAAATTGGATGGGTCATCTTCATCCAGTGAGAGGAAGGGGGTTAAACCCCCCGAACTTCCGGCAAATTGAACACTGGACAGTACCTAAGTTGAATGGAGAAAATTGATGTTAATGATGTAGATGAAGTGAATAACAGTAACTGCAAAATTCATTGTCACATCTGCAGTTGATTAAGACGTTTTTCCTGTATGCAAACCAATTATATAGTTTCTTTTTTTTAGTTGTCTGTTGATTTGGTTAGCATTGGTCAGGCATTTGCATTTTGTGATAGGCTTACCTTTGTTAGCAAATGGTATTAAAAACATAGCCATCGTTATGCTGATTATTTTTGCTGCTGTTGCAGGCAAACGATTGTAAATGGTGTTAGTTCAAGTGAAGACAGTCCCCCTGCTGTTAATAGTTCGCCGACGTCGGAGTCATCTTGCAGCTCTGTCGCTGTCAAACCAAACAGTCATTCACGCTCCAAGCGCTGCAGTCTGATCAAAGAGGAGCTACGGGAGGAAGACGAGGAAGAATTGAGTGAAAACGGATTCAGTTTTGATGAAGTGAAACAATGTCAGTCAGCAAACGAGCTCACTTCTGCAGACAGTGGCGGTGTATGCGGAACGACATCACCGGGTTCTCAGTCCTCGGCGAACACTCGACGGCTGCAGACTGTGCACAGCATGCCGCAGCTGATGCTCAATCAGATCTCAGAGGAGGACGAAGGCGATGACATGTCCTGCTCATTCTCAGCATATCCTCAGCACCAGGCAATGTTTTCCATTGCAGATCCCGGGAATTTTGGCGGATGTGCCAGGAAAGCAAATCGAAAGTCAACGAAGAAAATGGCCGCAGTTCAGTCATCGATGGCTTTGGCTCCTATTCTCTCTCGCAATTCTGGTCACAAACAGGGGAAAGATTTGGCCACCATAGCAACGAAAGAAATGCCGATTGACAGTGAAAGTGTTACAGCTGAAGCTGATGGGAAATCGTGGACATCGGTTGTTAAACAGCGAAGGACTGGCTGCAGCAGTAGTGACGATGAAGATGATTCATCAATCCTTGTCAGACATTTTTGTCACCAGCACAGCCTGGTGCAGAGTACCAGTGACACCGAAGGCTTTCCTGATAGGGTATCGGTTCCCACCGGAACAACCAATTCACTCGATCGGCGGCTGTTTCAGCATGCGAGAAAAGATGGTAAGAGTGGAGCTGGTCGGTCAATAGTGGGTGCAGTGAAGAAGAGTGTCAGTGTGCTGCTTGGTCACTTGTCGGCCGTTGGTGACATGGCTTCGGCAAAGCCACGCTGCATCGAGACATGGAGCTCATGCTCTGACCTGATGCAAGCCAGTGCTAAGCTGCGGTGCTCGGACGCTGGCATGAACCTGGCTGATCGACAGCGCATCGCCGGCTGCCAGCTTGCACGTGAGCTGCGGCATAATCGTTCAGAACGCGAAGCTCAGTTCACTGACATGAACAAATCCCAGTCATCGTCATCATCACGTGTAATAAGATTTCGTTCCCGGGATTTTGATACACTAGTATCAAAGTTTGCCACTGGGGACCAATCAGCTGCCACTGTTACCAAAACAGAAACTAGCTAAAACTCAGCTACATTATGCATGTACAAACTCGTTCAGTCTGTTGGCATTTTTTATGATGCAGAATTATTCTCATTCGTCAGTATTATGTCACGATGATAATATAGAACATTATTTAAGTATTTATGTGCTGTTATGCTGCTGCACCCCATGGGTATTTATTATGTTCTACATCATTATTATTTATGAGGTTTGTCAGCAGATCTAGTCAAATCATGTACATTGTAATTAGCTGCATCATGCTCATTATTATGTAAGTTTATTATTGTTTTGTGTGATTAGGAAATTTTGCATTCTACTGATTGCTTATCCTGCAATGCTTGTATATTGCTAATGCCCTGCTATATGCCATGTGACAGTGGCACTGTGTTAGTAGTTGCTAGATTTTTTTGTACTGTTCACCCTGTTTGCAGAGTTTGATGCTAGTGCATGACATTGGTCTGTAGCATGGGTGGTACTTAACAGTTTTGCTTGTACATATGTGCCTATTTTTGCTAATTGTCTGGTCTCTTAGTGTTCCTGTATTGCATCATGTGCTATTGCTTTGTTAGTGACTTGTACAAGTGTTGGCAGCTCCTACTGTAGATGTTTGCTGTACAATTGGGTGCTGGACATACTCTGCTGTTAGTTCCCAGAACCGTTATTTTCCAAGGCCTAAATGGCTGGTCTGAAGGCTTGGCAGTTTGAACTGCTAAGCCATTAAGCTAGCAGCGGTCTGGACCACTAAGACGTCTGTCACTGGTAGTAATTTTTGAGTCCCAAAAGCAACATCCTTTCCGTGATTCATAACAACATACGATAACTACCGTTTTTCTAGGAGTCACATTAGTAACTGATGCAGAACTGATGACTGACGAGGACATGTGCACGCGCTGGTGCCTCTGCTTGCAGCAGTGTGATCACAACATATTGTTTGATAGTTATTTTGTTTGCTAAACCCGCTAGCGGTGGCAGTGGCGTGGAACCTTAGCGGTCTAGGGCCGCTAACTTAACGACTAGTTGCGGTCCGAGGCCTTAACGGCAACAGTTCTTGAGACTATCTGCCATTATATGGCATTCTAACTTTTTGAATCATGCTTTTCTGCCAATATTCTTTGATCAAATGTCCAAACCGGACTGTCCATGAGTCAAAGACCGTAGAAGTCAGTAGTTGTTTTCTATAGATCAGTGTGTCTCTGTGGTTAATACTATTTCATCAGATGCGACATTAACTGCGTGAGCATTATATTGTCTCCATGACACCCGCTAGTCATATCTAGGCACATTATAAATTATGTGATCACTTGTCTGTAAAATAGCTGTCAGGGAAAAGTTTGCATTGTTATCTGTCCCATTGCTATGGCATAGCGTGGGACAGATTATTATGTTCATGCGTTTAGTAGTATAAATATGGCAGTAAGATAATAGTTTTGAATGTGCATGTTTGTGGCCAGACACTACTGCATTATCATACTGATATTACTGTTAGCTTGGCATAGTTGGTTATGCTTGTAGTATGGGTAGGAGTGCTATAAAGCCTTGATAGTGGTCAACCTACCACAAGTCCACTATCATCAAGCCACATCTCTGCATTGTTATGTATCTTGCAATTAAATTTTTATGGCAATGTGTATTTTCTGATGGTATCATTTGTAACTGAATGCAAGCATTTACCAGTACTGTCACCTTTCAAAGCCGAAAAAAAGTCACTGTTGTATTTATTGATAATCACCCATTTTTTCAGCCAGAAACAGACGGGAAACAAGCATGTCAATGCTCCATTTAACAGATTTTTTCTGTTGTCAGTTAATGTCACAGAAAATGGATTAGATGTAGCAATGCACAAGCTTTCCCATGTGTGTTAAAGCCCAAATTCAGTTACGCCAACTTTCACCGAAACTTCCCTGCAGGCAAAGTTGCGGACATAAATCATGAAAGTCTTGGTCACAAACAGTAACAGATCATTTAATCATGAAGTTTCGCCGACACAAATCATCTCGACATATACTCACATATTATGTGCATCAGAAATAACACATTTCCAAATGTAGTTCAACAAACATTTGCATCTATAGACATCTGTTCACATCGACAACCATGGCATCACGGGTTACTTGTTATGGGTTACATTGGGCCCAGGACATTGTAATTTTTCATAAACAACTGCAAATTTCTGACATGAAATTATGGGTGTTCAATGTTTCAATTTCATCCCTAAATTTTTCCAAAGTGGGGGATTTTCAGCCCAAATCATATACTTTTGAAAGAAAATTTTATGACGAGACAAATGATTTCCGAATGCCGAAATTCCTGGGGACAACTGCACCCCTACCATGATGCCACTTTCAATGGATATTGTTGACAATACTGGGTATCATCAAGACTACAGAACTATTAGAAAATCTGCCACGGACAAGCTGATATTTCACAGGAATTATCTGACTGAAAGACAGATTAACCGGACTAACTATTATCAATCCAATCACACATATCAAACTGGGTAGATGAGGCCAGCGGTATTATGATAACGAATTCAGGTACATGCAACACCTCTGCCTGAAGTAGGATAAGTGAGCGTTAAAACAATTTATACATTCTGTTTTAATGCACTTATTCCATGGTCATCGATGGAAGCCTACACTCCCCCCTCATTTGACTGCACCTTAGTGAACCCAGACAGTTAAAACAATTCGTTATACCACTCCAGACACAAAGGCAGACATACAAGCGCAAACAAGGAATAAAACTTCACTCTCTCGTGGGGGTTCTACCGCGCAGTTTGCTGTGGTGTGGGCCACGGCTGACTGTACATATTGGTGGCTGGTAAATTAGGTGCTTGTGGGCCTGGCTGCATAGCAGATGAAGCACGCCGCATCTCTTCATAGTCTATGCATTGCTTCATGAAGTACGACGCTGAATGGACAGCCATTGGGCTGCCTGTTATCGTCACAATACGATTTCTTGTTCCTGGAGCAAATACACCTTTCTTTGACACTTCCACTGTTGCCCCGGACCATGTCTGCAGATCAGTGATGCTTCGACCTGCCGGACCTAATAATGCCCCAACCATATGCTCCCCTATTTCAAATGAGTGTGTCACAGTCTGGGTAGAGTTGGCAGCTTCTCTTGGAGGAGGTGGAGGCGGGGGAGGTATATTTGTTGAGCCTGAATAATCCGACGAATTATATCCATAGTACTGATAAGCAGCAGCATTTGAATCGTAATTACCAGCAACCATGTTCACAAAACCAGGATAGGTTCCATACGGCATGCCCGCATTTGCAGAATTATCAGCAAAGCCCGGGGCAGTTATGGCATAGTTTGCACTGGACGACTGAGATGTTGCAACTGTTGTAGCATAAATTGTTGTGGTATCACTAGCAGATGATGTGCTGGCAGAATATGGGTAGATGCCAGATGCGGCAGCTATTCCCAGCATTTTTGCTACACCTGTTGGATCATTAGGATCTGTGCTACCTTCAGCCAGAGATAGGAAGCCGTAGCTGGCCAGAGTGTAGATGGAGGCCACAATCTCTTCTATGGATGACTCGGTATACCCACCGTAGCGCAGTGAATACCGCAGCATGGCGAATGACGGATGATTTGGTATGATACCGGTGTGCAACTTCAACCCAACACCTGGAACAGCACCACCAGCTAATGATGCCATCAGCTGTGCATCAGAATAGCTGACGTTGGGACAGCTGTTACTTGACGGATCAGAAAAGATCTTCTCCAGAATTATGTCTAGAGCACGGCCCATTGCAGTAGTGTTACCTGAGACACACACGTGCACGTAAACTTAGTTACTGGTATATAGCAGAACTGCAAAGTCCACTAATCATAAACAGCAAAACAGCAATTTTATGCAGCATTTTCAAGGTAGGTGCTACTAAGTATGGAAATAGGCATAAGCAATGTTTTCATCATTTATGAAGTCTAACAGAATTTATAAGCGATACATGCTTCATTCATAGCACCAGTTACAAGAGCCACTGGTTGAGGTGATGGGCTTTCACGTGGTTCCAGAACTAACAGTATATGCTGCATAATAAGTGGTAATGCCTGGGCTATCCTATCACTTAGAAAGAAAATTATATTGAAAAGTGGCACTATATTTTTCAATCAAGAATCACATTGCCCATCACTGGATCAACCCAGACTGAAAATCCATTTGTTACATTTCACACAAAACTTTTACACCACAGACTGCTCCTGCTCAATAGAGCGCATTGGGACAAGGAATTTTGACCTTAAGTCACATGACGGCCAGTTTTGCCTGAGACAACACGACAATAATTGGTTTTTACTTTTAGTTCCTTTTCACCCACTTTCCATTATGGCTACATGCAGTACACTAAGCTGACTACCTGTCATTTTTTGAGCACTGCTATCAAAAAATGTTCATTATTTCCAGCGATGACAGTCAGTCAGTTAGCTCAGTGTGCAACTAAACTAGGACTGCTTTCCCTTCAGCAAAAACTCTAAAGCAAAGTACATAATACCGCACTGCTGCATGTACTGTATCTGCAAGAAAAAGTACTAGCTCCTAACATCACACTTTCAATCAGTAGCACTGGTTTATATTTACCATGAACTGTAACAATTTGTTCCTGCAATGAACCGTCATCGGTCTGCTGCTGCAGCTGAATGTGCGCCAAGGAATCTTTCTGCATCCGAGCAATTGTTTCGCCAGCCTTGCCAGCAATTAGACTTGCAGTGCTGTGAGGAACTACTAGCTTCACCTGGTAGAACAAACGGCTTCATGTGACCAGTGACCACAGCTAAATGCGTTAAGCATATTACTATAACCCACAACTCATACTAAACTACTAAATAAATTATAAAATACTGAGTGCTAGCAAGTTAAAATAGGCAATTTGTTCAACACAGTATAGCTTATGCCACTGAATTTATATCAACGGTACACTTTTTGACAGCGGCATCAAAATGCAAAAGACAAAAGAGTGACTTAACAAAACCAAGAGAGTTTAGCTGTAAGTTGAATGCGCTGCCACCACCACATTGATGTGCACCTTAGCAGTGAAAGTAGGCTGATAAGTGGTGCTGACAGCTGTGCATGATACAGATGTGTCACATGAACAATGGCCTGAAAGCAGCTTCTAAGCAAGCGGCTGTGAATCTCATAACAATCTCATGCTGTCAGTATATGCTAAAGACCACTACAGAGTCACAGCTAACTATGAATTAATTAACAACTAGAAAGCAGTCGTAGCCCGCAGGTACCTCTGCCAAGGCAAAACTATTCACCAGGTGGCGTCACCATCTTCGCTTCGCCAGCGGTTCCCTTATGCCCCCTTTAACGCAATGGTAACGAAAATTTCAAAGTGATCCAGAATTCAGGATTCCTGCCGGATCACGCCCAAAATTGAATCACTGGTAGTTCGTGCCATGCCCGACATACCCTCAAAATTTCAGAAAGATCCATCCATAACTTTTCGAGTTATCTTGCTCACACACAGACAAACAAACAGACAAACAATAACTGGCAAAAACATTACCTCCTTGACGGAGGTAACAACTGATGAGATTAAAATTGTACTGAAATATACTAATTACTTTAAGTTCCGACAGAACTCCACGAGTGTCTGGTTTGTCTCGTATCTTATCAACGATGTCATCTAACACAGAGCGTATGCTCTTCTGACCACCAAGTATCACACACACTCGATCCATTGTTCCTGCGCAATACACAATTCACCAATTAGTTAATGGTAGTTACTGAAGGTACAGCATACAATTCAGTTATTTAAGAAGCCACATCTTGAGACAGTAAGCAATTAGTTAATGCACAATGAAACAAAAAGCCAAGATAATGATAAATTACTAATTCTGACTGATTCTGTAACTTGTTACGCAAAATAATCCAGTTTTTGACAAACTGCCCTAATCATCTTAAATTAATTCAGGTCAGGCCAGGTCTCCAAAGCAGAAATTCTCGGAAATGTTTTTACAGGCTTAATTAGTATCGTTACAGTTATCGAAATTGGCACAGGACTCGTCTCGCCTGCTTCTCTGGCTGCCGGCGTAATCGCTCAGATCAAACTGAGATCGCCTGCGGTGCTGCGTCTAGTATACGAGAGGGAGGGGGAGGCTTAAAACGATTGAAGGAAGGAGTGTAGGAAAGCAGTCAAGCATCAGTAAGTTACTATTTAATGTCAGACAGTTTTGCAGCCACAGAGTTGCTGATGATGCGGGGAAGACAAAGTGACCGGTTACATAATACTTATTACAACAGCATCGTACCACAATGGTAGTCGGCCATGTGTGACACGTCATGAAGGAGTAGATCATGTTTAAAGCTGCAGCTTCTTCTTATCACTCAGATGATGGCAAAATGGAAGAGATAAGACAGTAAATGTCCATAAAGCAAAATTTTTGTAACCAATGTATGCTAACAATATGTTTGCAAGCTCGGCTATGTCTAGTTATATGACTTTACTGACGACTAGGTAGGCAATAAGAAGCAGCGTGCCCAGTCTCCAGCTCTCGTCAAATTCCATGGAATAAAAGTGTAGTACAGATCGTCTGCTACCTGCAACAGAGGTGAGCGACGGCGGTGGCAGTGCGTGCAGTTAAGCCAGCGACACACGAGCCACTTTGAGCGGGCCCGCAGATGCGGCTTGTGTGTCTCTGGCTTTACGTAGTCCCTGGTACACGGTGCTGTTGTAAACTAAAGTCCTGTCTACTGGCCTGCAGCACGATTGCAAAGCAGAGTTAATTACTAATAGATGTGAGTGAAGTCTACTTGTTTTTATGCCTAATCGACAATGTCGGTCGTTATTGTGATCGATCAGCGACCCGCGAGCGTGTGTTTCTGCACGTGTTGTTCGATCTCCCTTTCTGTCTCTGTCTGGCTGACAAAGGAAGGAGGGGGGCTTAGCTCACTCATTCTGAGAAGTAATAATGCAAGTTTGCCTCAGCCTCATGCCACGCTGTCCACCTGTCCCATCACGTCAGTCAAATCAACCGACCATGGCAAACTGGCAAGCGTGAAACCGTAACAGTGTATCTGCAGCAGTGCCTCCACTCCCGTGAACTACTCATTAGCAGGCACCGGATACTGTGGAACTGTCTTGTCCGCTCTCTCCCTCTCTCTCCCTCCCCCACCCATGTAGTTTGTGTTTCGCGGCGGCGGGCGTGGGCATTATCACTAGACGTCCACAGCTGGTTTTCTTGCTGGTCAAAAAACCGAAACAACCGACCGAAACCGCAGTTTTTTTCAACAACGCCCAACCAAAATGGACCGATCTCAGCTAGTGTGAAACCGTAACAACACTACGCTTAATGTCCTCCTAACAGGGTGAAATCACTAAAAGTTAACACTACAACATACAACAGAAATTCTCCACAAAAACAATGTTCATTAATGAACCTGGAAAGAAATCGCCGGCTTTTGACAGTTTTATATTTACACAATACTGGCTCTGTAGACATATGATCGTCTCTCCGCCTTTGCCCAAAATAATGCCAGCAGATGATGATGGGATCAAAAGCTTCACCAGCAAAGGTTCATCATCTACAAAGTCATAAAGAGAACAACTACATACAATATTTATGGTGCAGTAGTGACTAAAAACTGGTAAACATGATAAACATATTTCAAGTGCTGAAATAAACACAAGTTGAAGATTACTTTCAAAGCTGTTTACAACACACACTGAACAATAATAATTTAGTGTAATTTTACTATTATGACACAGTGACATACTCTCCTGGGTTGGATTCCTAGTGAGACAAAATCTGCCATATAATCATCTGTTAAATGCTCCAGTAACAGTCCAGCCTACATAGCTATGGATATGTACTGCATGGTCTGTGATTTGATATGCATTCATATTTTTGTGAAGTGGGGTGGGTCTAAGTAGTAAATAGCCATATAATTAGAAATGTGACTTGGATCTGCAGTAATGAAATAACCCTAATTATAACCCTACACCTGACCCTAATGCTGGAAAATAGATCTGCGGATCAGCCCCATGATCTGCTCCGATCTGGGATGATCGTAAAAGACGGATGTCGATGTGGAGGACATCCGCATTTTACCCATTGTACTCAGCCATGCCTCTGGACCAATAAGCGGTGTATAATCGTGCATTAATTTGGGGCCTTTAGGCGCCGGACATTTGGGCACCCTGCTTTGTGACTGGCATGTAATTGAAATTACTGTACTTTTCATATCATTTGAGTTAAAATCGTAGGTTGGCAAAATAAGAAAGTTAGCAAATCTGGCTTTACAATAGTAACTTTTTGCTGCACTTAGTAGTCATTGTTGTCGTTATCCATTGTCGTTTGTCATCGCGTGATGTCACTGTATGCCTATGTCGTCATCGTGCATTGTCGCGCGTCGTCGTATGTCATCGTGATCGTATATCATCTAGCTGCGCGTCGTTGTCACGTGTTGCGTTGTCGACTCACGTCAACGTCACGCTTCATCGTGCGTTCTTGCGGATTGTTGTTATCGTATGTTGTCGTTGTGCATTGTCGTCGTCCAGTGAGTGACAAAGCAGACCATTGTTTTCTGAGCCTAGACGAATTCACGATCAGAAATTAGGCTATTGTCTAGCCCTATGCAGAGTGTAAACTGTGAAGAAATTCACAGCGGCAGACTTCATATGACTGCCGCCTATAAAGCGTCTGCTGAGCAGTTAATTACGGAGCAAATGATTGAAAAACTCAACAACTTTCATGAATGGTAATGTACGTGACAACTGTTATCCGCATATTCGTCTTTTACCCACACATCCGCACTTAGCATCCGCAGATTTTATCCGCCTTTTACCCGTTGCCACATCCGCACATCAACTTATTACTCATAGCCTCCAATCTGCAAATTGTACAGACCCTTCGATAATGTGTAACGATGCTTTATGGAATCCTTCAGTATAACAACACAGTGTAATATGATCTACTGACGTTTAAACAAGACAATCAGGCAACAATATTTTTGACAGGGGCGATTGGGTGACAGGATTTGGAAGACAAACTTCAAAAACATAGATGACAAAATAGTGAAAATACACCTATATGTGAACAGAAATGTTAACGACTCTAAGTCAGCAAATTACCCGATGTTGCCATATTGGCCCGGCTCATATTTATTTATAAATAACAAAACTATATGTATAGTAAGCGGATCGGAGATATCGTATTTACAACATTTATGCAGTTTTGCGGCATTACAAAAAAATATTATTGTTGACAAACATTGACGACACTTCCGGTCGCAGTGCTTCTGGATCAGCGTATAGTAAGTAAGCATTAGTGTAACGTCGCGAGTTACTCCCGAATGCATTTTACCCGCGAGAGCTAGCGCGTATTAGCTTCGCGATTTCACCATATGATAGCTTAAAAAGAGTCTGTAGTATTTTGTGACAAAATTTCATGCCACGTGGTAAAGGGGGTCCCCACGAACGAAAAAGCGAAAAGGGGCACCCCCTTAAAAAGTGTTATTCTACCACTATTGGCTCGTCTAACGTAAAAATGCATGGTTGCGGATAGACACAGACCAAAGTGTGGACACAGACATGCTGCTTATCATAACAAGCACTGGCGACAAGCTTCTTAGGAATAGGAATGTCAACATCGATGACCATGAATGATCTTGAACCCCCAAGGATTATAGTGAATTTTTCGCGATTTCGGGCTGCGACACGGATTTCAAGAGTGAACTGCGCCAAAATGGCTAAAAAAGACCAAGACAACCTGCGTATGAAATTTTCAGCATTGAATGTAGATTTCAACAGTCTACATCCGGACCCTGTAGAGTGCAGATTCAAGGTCAGCGCATGCGGGTGTCAAAGAGGGATACCCCTCTAAAAATGGTTATTTATTCGTTGTTAACTTGTCTAGCGTGAAAATGATTGCAGATAGGCTAGGCATACATGCTGCTTATCATAACAAGCACTGGTGACGATCGAGCTTCTTATGTCAACATCGATGATCTTGAATGACCTTAGACCCTAAAAATAATAGTTTTAGTGATTTTGGGCGATTTTTGGCTGGAAAAGACTGAATTGCGACGAAATGGATGGAGATCGACCAAGATCACCTGCGAACAGGAACTGCTATGCTCTGGCGCGTATCATGAGCATTAGCTCACATTTCTTGCTAGTTCCATACATCGCAACGTACAATTAGCATATTAGTCAAAATTTCATGAATCTAGTGCAAGGAAAACATTTTCAAATTTGGGTTAAACAAAAATCGAGTAGGAATTGTGTTTTTCAACAGATAAGTCGCCTTATCTCAGAAACGGTGAGAGGGCCAATTTGCTTTGATCACTAATTTATAGTTGCTTAAGGCCTGTCAGATGACGCAAAAATTATCGATCTTCGATGACGGTGAATAGTCATTACGCACTCTGCTACATGTATGCCAATCCTGCAGTATTGTGGCTAAACGGTACGTTTGTCGTTGTACGTTGTCGGCCATGGTACCGTTCGATAGGGCGATGACGATCATTGTTTTCATATGGCATGCTGTCAATATTAACCATGTCTATCTGCAGCGCGGTTTAGCCGCATTTTTGATTGCAAAGTTGTTGCCGGCAGTTGCAAATTTTGGCCAAGCCGCTTCAGTTAGCGTCATGGTTGTTAGCCTATACAATATTGACAGCCTATAGAAACTGAAACACTCCTCTATCGAACGGTACCGCGTCGCCGACCGACCAAATTTGGGCCCCGTACAATCCCCATTCCCCAAACAGAGGTATTATTTGGAGCCAATTACATGCGTTTAGAATAAGAAGTGTTTACTTATTTAGTTCACATCTGCTGGCCTTCGGAGACCCGCGTACGGTCGGCCCATCCTGGCAACAGCTGCATTTCTTGTAACAACCTAATACGTTGTTACCCACTACTTTCAGTCAGCCTTTTCTGCCACCTAGCGTCCATCATCCTATGCGCCCTGATTCTTTCTGAGACTTTGGCGCTTTATAAATCATTTACTTACTTACTTACTTACTTTTTGACCGACCGTTAGGTCGATCGAGCTTTGGGTACGATGTGACGTCCGCAGTCTGTCTGACGTCGTCGATCGTCTATCATCGTCGTCGTCTGTAAAAGACTGTAACGTGTGTATTGTAGCTAAACTGTAGGCCTATATCGTAGTGGGATCGGCGATGGTACTGCGTTGGATAGGGCTATGACGAGTTCTATAGGTCTAATAGGCTGTCAATGGCAACTGTGTCTCTATCTGTAGCGGTTTGGCCGCAACTTTGAATGCAATATGTTGCTGCTTGCAGTCATCACCCACGTTCGTCGACCGTTCCGTATCCAGGCCCGTCGAAAGGATCGAGTATAGGGGGGATAAGCTACCCCGGGTCCCGCGACGTTTGGGAGCCCCGCCGTCGCTGAGAAATACATGTAGGCCTATAAAGTACACCAGAATGCACCATTATGAAAAAAGAAATTCAAAAATTTTCTCTCCAGAGGGGTCTCGCGAAAATGTTCGAGGGGCCTCGGTTCCCGCCGCGAGAATGTTTCCTCGGGCCCCGCTGTGGCTCTCGACCGGCCTGCTCGTATCCTAACGTTGATTGTAGCATTCGATACAACAGCGTCGCCGTAGCGTGTGTGAGACTGTAGTCACTCAGTCAGGAAAATCGCTTTCTTTCCGACACTGGAATGCAGACGCTGGCCTTTGAATACAGACTGTGCGGTCGGCCCACCCTAGCGACAGCTTGGCTTTTTGTTTGTCCATGCAACTCTAAATACAGACTTGCGAATGCTTAAGAGATTGGTACATAAATATCAAAAATAGGCCTCCCTATTATATATAAAGACGTAATCGTAAAACAGTGAATTATAAATTAATAATAGTAAAAATACTATTAGTCTATTCCATTATCACAGTTTATTTTAACGATTCATGTGTTTCAAAAAGTTTTAGATACATACACATTTCCAAAATGTCGGAGTTGCATGGTAAAATAGACAATAACAGCAAATAATTTACAGCAAGTCACTAAAATCACAAATCACAATAATTAACAACAACACACTGCAACAACATGAATGTTCGATGCTCTCACTGTGTTTATTTTATGCTAATTGCACGTTAGTCACACAACATTCTGAAGCAAACAAACACATTTGAAGTCTGATTCGTAGCCTACGGTACAATATATCCAAGATGTGTCAGTATTCAGTATAGATCTAGTAGCCTATCATTCACCGTAATTTTTCAAAATAGGCTAACTTCCATTACACGAGACAAAAATTGAAACAATATCTTAACCACAGTACATGTAGGCCTAAAGTTTCTTCAATGCATTGTGTTGGCTGATCTGAAAACATTGAAAACGTGAATTTTGATACGCCTAACTAAGTTTATTTAACACTAATCCCACCCCAGACCCCCATCTCTCACAAAGAAGCTCATGTTAAACCCCAGACAGTGGTTTAACATGAGCTTCTTTGTGAGAGATGACCCGACGTTAAATAGCAATCACTGTTTAATATAGTTAGTAAGCATATTGTCCATATAGTAGCTTAGATTAATATAGAACCGTGTTATACAGAGAGTGCCGAAAAATTTAAGTTCTTACACAGCCGCGTGACAAAATATTAAATACTGTTCTCAAAAAACAAAATACCAATAAATTACGTTTCACTCGAAGAACGTCAGAATGTACGGCACAACAGAAATTACAGTGTAAATAATTATTGTTACAATATGATGATTTAAACACCACTATTTTCCAGGAAATCCTTTCTTTGCGACTGTACGCAGCCTTGTGCCCTTCAAATATGGATTTTCGTTCTTCTTATCGGACAACTTGTTCAATTCCATTTCTATTCGGTCGTCCCGCAACTCCTGTCAAGATATAATGATGCAAGCATATTAGTCGTTAAGAAAAATAGCGGGGCTAGGACATATAAACTGTTTAATCAAAAACTTACGTTGAGATAACACAGTCCAACATACTCAAATTAATTAGGAACCATAACAACTGTAACATATTCACTAGCACTTAGCTTATTATTCCACCCTCTACAAGAAACGGGGGGGGGGGTTAAAAACCCATAATACTGCCCTAATAATTGACTGTCCGTTGAAAGTTAAACTAGGGCCTACATAAAACACACAATGAATGTGCACTGATGAAAATACAGTGATGCAGTAAAGCAGTAGTCTGGAATAAAATTATTACGTTCTTGGTAGGCCTATCGCAGAGACAAATGAGCCTTGAATGGTCTTGATGCAAACGCCTTCAAACGTTACTGATACTACCAGCAAGGCCTATAACATGTGGGAAGGTTGTCAGATAGGTTTATGAAAAAGAATCATCTGACCCGCTTAGCTCTTGGAGTTTTCTTTGCTACGAGAGTCTGGCGCTTCTGACCACCGACGTACGGGTTTTCAACGTCCTCATGCTATACACATACACAATAGGCCTGTTACGTGAGCAGACGCCAGTATAAACTTTAAAAAACAGATTTACTACCACGTTACACCAATATGCATACAATTTCAAAACTGCAGGCATACGATAGACGATAATGTCAATCGTCATTAGGGCTCAGACTTCAGATGAGTGTGTGGAAATTTCAGCAAAATCCGCGTTCATACACTGTTTTGCACAATCTTGTAACCAAGCGAGCAAAATTTAAGAATTTTCCTTTCTAACTGTTGTAATCTAATTAGGTAAGGCATAATATCTAACCTTTTCGCAAGATGGTGTCAGTGCGTTGATAACTGCAGGGTATGTCGATCACTTGCATGGGCTTCTTTCCTTATACCTAGTGCATGGCGCTGCTTCCACCAAGTGAAAAATAAGGGGGAGTTTTGTAAAAAGTGTATGCAAAATTGCTGTCGCCAGAAGCGGTGGTTTTAGCTCAAAAATGCACCACAAACCGTTTGGCGGCCGGACTTCACCAGGACCAGCTGGGGGAGCTAACAGCGCTCTAACGATCGAACCTCTATAGCTGGACTAAGGTGTGGGGCTGTCAAGAAGGAGAGGTGGAGAATGAAACAAGAAAAAAGAAGAAAACCGGGAAGGAAAAAATAGTGAAGAAAAAGAGACTTAAAGGATAAAAAGAAGAGTGTGAAAAATAGGGCGGAAAAAGGGGGAAAGGAAAAAGGTAAAAGTACAAGGAAAATTCGAGTCCGATTTGAACTCTAGATTTGAGCGAATAGAAACCCCTGAATCACAGCATGGTTTACAATCCCCGAGTGCTTTTTCTAGTTAGCCGACCGTACTTATGTAACAATTAAGCTGTTGTCATGGTTGTCGTTCATCCGTCTGTCCGTCACGGATGTACTGTGGCTAAACGGTGTAAGATAGGGCCTAGGTTGCTATTGATCATTGATAACAAGTCGCAAATATTGGCTTTCAAATGACATGAAAATCGTCGATTTTGGATGATCTTGAAGGCCACTGACAACCTACGGTCGGTTATCTTAGCGACAGCTGGGCTTCTTGTCTTTCTTTCGAAACAAACCTTTTCGCCTAGGATTCTCTCAAGCACGTCGTCGAAAGCCTGTTGTTCGACGTCGGCCTGGCTCGGCTTGGCGACACCGGTCTCATCACCGCGTGCTGCTGACGGACAGTCGAACATGTGTTCCTCGTCACAACTGCACAGTCCTTTCTCCATCATCTTCTCGATCCACGCCTTTTGCATTTCGGCCGTGTCCTCGATCAGCTCCTGGCATCCGTCCTCGCCTGAAACCACCTAGCACTGGCTGACACGCGCGTGATAAAAAGGTAGGCCTAAAGGTAAAGGTCCGTTACTTGAGATAGCACTTTTTACACAAGTCAGACTCGTGACCAGAAGCGCTGCACAATCTCGGAGGTAGCAGCTAATTGGCATGATCTAATGATAAAGTCATCAGCGTGTACAATGCGCAATGTGTGTAAACCAGTTGAAGATGTCGGTCCAGTGTTGACATAATATGCGGCAGTCCGTCTAACTATAGGGCCTATGCGTAGGCATCTACTGGTCCACTGCACAGTGCAACCCAATTTCCAACCCTGACCCATGATCTTTTAAGCTTAAAATTGGCATGCAGATTACTCTTATCCTGGAAAACGTTCACACCGTTTATGGTTTTCGTATGCCTTAGGCACCCGTGCGGACGAAAAAAACGGACGAACAATGGAGGGACGGGCAAGACTCGTAATGCGTCAATCATTGAAAACACTTCGGTTGATATAATTAATTAGCTTAACAGTTACATGCATGCAGCGGCAGACTTACTGGTGTATCCTTTCGGACAAGGGTTTGGAGGATGACAATAGAATGGCAACGACTCGTCGGATTTGACTTGATGAATGTTCTTCAGTGAACCGGCGGGAGTCAAGTGTTGTTTTCCTTCGCCCGCTCCGCCTATACGTACGCACGACGAAAATCACATTGTAGGTGACCGCTAACAAACACTCTATATGTTACTATAGTTCAACACCAGCTCAAAAATTCATAAATATTTTTCAATTTTCTTTAACGCAACTCGTCACAGTAGGGGTTTAGGCCTATGTATTCTATTCTACATCAAGCAGCATCGTGTTTTTTTAACTAAAACTCCAGATTTGTATAGATAGAGCTCACAGTTCAAACTTCAAACGCAAAACGCAAAATGATCCATGACTGAGTAAAGAAGTAAACAAGCTAATAGCTTAGAATGAACTGTCGCTGACGACAATAAAAATGAATGAATAAATAAATAAACAAGTTCACAGATTATAGATAGACTAGGCC
>Ga0209367_1004711_pt1 | contig 18902 bp, 8 predicted proteins | sample WorMetLIZISLAND2_FD_187412 | JGI IMG/M metagenome (GOLD analysis project Ga0209367, IMG submission 187412) | Marine gutless worms symbiont microbial communities from Max Planck institute for Marine Microbiology, Germany - Olavius geniculatus... ... | reverse complement strand
TCGTTTCAGTCTGACTACGGTGTCCTGCTTCTTTTGGGCTATAAATGAGAGGAATGGAAATTGGGAAACTTTGGGCTACTTTTTGCCACTGGTTGGTGTTAAAATTAGTGATGTCACATGACGTTATTCATCTGCTTTTTTAATTTATTAAAAGTTGAAACAATTGCCGAGCGTCATTTGAAATAGTAACTCGTATTCGCCAGGTGGTGCCACTGTTGCACATAATTAATTTAAATAACTTGTTTTCGTGTTGAGAATGAAACGACCTTGATTTCTGCAAAAAATCGTGTAGATCTAAGCAGTGTTTCTGAAGTTAGAAGCTATATAACAGAGTGGCCCCGTTTTTTTCGGGCCACCCTGTAGTTATTATCAGGAATATTTGTAAGATTCTATGATGACGATAAAGTACACTGAAAAAAACAAGGACAGAGAACAAAACAGGCTTGACAAATGGACGATGAGACATAAACATTAATAAACATCTTGTGTGCTTCTCAATCCATTAACTGTAACTGTAACTATAACTGTACTGTGGACTGCAATCTTTAGTGTTACAGTTTTTGAGCATACAAGCAAAATACAAAAAAACTCCTAGCTGCAGACAGTGCATTGATATTGCCTGATCAGCGAGTTTAACTGTACTCTAGATTTGATTTTGTGTTAAAAATAAAATTAAATCAAATAAAGTTAAAAGTAAATTTGTATAGTGCCGTAGACTCTAAGATAAGAAACACAGGCACTACCAAACACTTGTTTTCAAATAAAGCCGTCAGATGACACAAAAGTGGCAAACATCATCAGTGCCATTAATGCAATATTCATCACCAGAAACACAATCGGAACGAAAAATAGTGACTTAAAGTCGCACATTAATACAACATAAGCGACTATCAGCAAATGATTCAGATTCAAAATGCTACAGTCACATCCAAAAAATCAGGATGCAACCAGTTGAAAATTAGCAATCACGCAGTAAACAGATAAATAAAATTTGCAAAATCAACAAATCCAACAATAAACTGCATCAACTAAGAGAAAAACCAATAATGCGACATGATGAGCCAAAATCCGGAGGGCACACAGCGGCACTCGGTCAAAACCAGCAAAAATTAAACCAAGAGTGCCTCTTCAAATAATGTTTAGCCATGTCATCGACTGTAAAAAGTATAAATCTAAACAGCGCAATAACATGCTGCTTGTTACAAACATCACGGATAACAAATACCAGTGACTAAATGTTGTAGTCTACCATTGTACTGCCTACTCAATTTCTGAACTCCACCGGAATTATGGTATCCAATGGTCCAAAAAACAATTACTACAGCATTTGTATAGTGCCTCGGAGTCTTCTCCCCTCCGATGGCATTAAACCAAAATTTCTCAGCCTGTAGAGATAACAATCAGTCCTCACGATTCTTTCATGAAGATGTTTAGAGGTCCAGCCTACTGTAGCACAACTGCAGAAAAGCAGGCTGGTTGAAAACCAAAGATACTAGCAAAAGTTAATTTGCCATCGGACCATGTCACACACAAGTACCATAATCTTGCCAGCTTCCATCAGAGCCGGAATAAAAAAAGCGTACGGTATAAGAAAAACAGGAACTCAGACAGATTACACTAGTGTACACTGAAGTATTGCACAGTGTGCAATGATTGTGCACAGTTAAATGTACAGCACACTAATACTGAGCTCTGACCCAATTACTGGCTTGTGCATAGCAGACTTAACACAGCATAAGTTACTAAACACATTATTAGGAATCACAGACAGGCATATCTGGACTATATCATATCTCCTGGTACTAAAAATTCCTAGATCTACAGAGAATGCCCAGCTATTTCCATGCCCTGTTAAGAGCCCGGCGAGCAGCCAGTTTCTGAGATATGACGGATACAGCAATCATGCCTAGCAGGACGCTACTGATGAAGAAATAGTCAAAGTCTTCCTTGAGAACGTCAAACATCTTTGACGGCATCACCCGTGTGTAGAACAAATCTGAACCACAAAATACACGGCATAATGTACAGGCTCATGCAAGCTTCATCTGAGCAGAGTGGACTATCATTTTCAAACATTACTGATAAATTCACAACACCCAAAGCACAGTAGTTGAAGAAAACATCATACAGATGCACACACTTGAAAACGAAATTATCGAACATTTAAATATCTAACTTCGCAAAAATTAATGATGTATCGATTACTAAAACAATTTTTAAAAAACAGTGGTAACAGCCCAAGAAAAAGCATGCAACGCTTATTCACAGTCGTCCAGTCTCACAAATGTACTGTGATGTAATCAGTGAGAACTAATTATTTCATGTAGAATAAATGTATTGATTTATTACGATGTTATCGTATCGGTAGCATTCAGTGTTTCTTACTCATGGGACTAATCAGAAATTTAACAAGTAAAAGTTTACTAATGGACCAAATTTTTTAGAACAATTTAACAATTAACTAATTTCCACAGCCCTAAATGAAAGAAAGGTAAACAATAAGTAATTAAACAATAAAAAAATACATTTTTGTATAAATTTCAACGTATACAGTCAAGAATATCAATTATATAGTAACAAGTATCTACATAAAAAACAATGAAACAGAAATTTACCAAGTCCATAGCAAAGGACAAGACTAGTAGACTCAAGGCCAGCGGGCGCAGTATGAATACCACGTACGTTGAACACAGACTGGTTGTAGTTAATGACGCGGTCGTACGGCCGAGGTAACTCAGGCATGTATGGCACTAAACCCTCTTCCCTATACAGATACACACACACAGCAAATGCATAAGACACTGAGCTTGCTACTCAGTCGGTCTCAAAGTTGTAAAAAACGCTGAAATTACATTAATTCAGAAATGTCACCCAATACAGTAACGCAAATAAAATATGTCCTAAGAGCACATGAATCAAAAAATAAAGCATGCAAATAACTTAACCGCGATATATACATAACTGAAAACTAATACTTGGTATTAGTCTGCTGTGCTTGAAAAAGAAACAACAAAAAGAAATCAACAATAGAAAGTGATTAGTGCAAAGCAAAAAAATCCGAGAAGTCAGCCCGGCGAGTAACAAAACATTTTTGGTGAAAGCATTACTGAAACGCATAAGTTTGAGTGTGGAATGAAATGGCGAAGCAGTCGCAGATAATGTAAAAATAAATTAACTGATATCTGAAATAAGTTCCATGTTGTCTCTATTTGTGCCAGTAAACTAGCAACTGTCATCTCAGAATCACTCGTTCGTTCATTCATTCGTTCATCATAATAACCTAACAGTAAACCAGCTGAAATATCGCTGTATGTCAGAATGACTTCAGAGACACTGCTGGACAGTCACAACAATCTTGCATAACAATTACTAGTCCTAAATGCCCACCCAAAATAACACGTTTGTAATCCGGACTTAACTACATTAGTGGGCGAATGTAAATTGTGACATTAACGATCGATAGTATAACTATTACGTTGGTAACATTGCAGAAGACACTATGAAATGAATCAATTATCACCTGGCTTCTGGTGTCATGACTTCAGGCCTGCGAGGATCAACAAGCATCTTCGGCAGGCCGAGAACTCCTCCCATCTCCAGTGCAACTAGATGCAAGCACGGAACGTACAACCATATTCAATCACACACACAATACACTAAGCACTGATATGCCACCGAGCTGAAAAAAACAAGTACTCCGACCAGTTACTTTCTTATTTTTGAAAAATCGGCTCTTAGTAGCATCAGTTGCCTACTCCATTTGTTACCTCCGATTCACCCAGATCCATTTGAGAACTCCCTGGCCCTTACCAAAAAAATTCAATATATTACCATTTATCCATCCTGTTTGCTTCCAAGAACTATCAGCTACCTGTTTCGTAGTGTTAATGGATTACTGTGAAATAAGCAGTTTCAAGCCAGCACATATGCTGCCACATTTAAAAAGAAACTCCGCTGAATGATGGCTACATGCAGCCAATGTGTAGTCACTGAGCAGACAGCGGAGTGGTGGTCAGACTTACAGAGCAGTTCCTTGTTTGTGATGCCCTTCTCTGTGACGGTCGTTGCCATCGCTGAGACATGGCCGGGAAAGATGTAAGCCTGGCGCATGACGATCGGCGGGGGTGGGGGATGGAAAGATGAGAATGCTGTGGAGTTACTCTGCTGATTACCTTCATACATCTCCAGCACCACCAGTTCCACACGACGATGCTTCTGACTCCACAGGTTGTACTGCAAACCATAGCAACGTTAACTCAGCCTTCCATCCCTCCGGGGGGAGGTAGTTCTAGATAGTAGGGGCAAGTTGGGGCACATTCACCTGTGTCAGGTGGCAGTTAATACAGCATGATTCCATATGGCAGGTGATGCTCTGTAGCTCTGTGATGGGTGGTTTCCTATTAAGAGCTACACATCACTTTTACCTTTACCTTTTACAGCACTATGAACAGCACAGGACAGTTCACTAGTCAAAAGAGACACCAGATTATGGCAGCCCCTGGCTTGGCAAACCAGAGAACCTAACCAAATTTGGACAAGTGATCAGTCACCACATATAAACACCACAATCCAATTAATGGCCATAACAAGAATGGGAAAGATGCATTACATTTTGCATCTATAAAACTCCATCTCACCTGAACACTACTATCAAATTAACAGACTCACTTGATTGATTAGACGCAACCTCTTGGTCACTAAAATTCTATGTAACCAAGTCAGGAAAGGCAACTAATGCTCTTTGGATACAAAGTTATAAAAATATAATTAAAGTGGCATAGACACTTATAATGATCACGGTCACGGCATCGATCAGGTAGACATGTAATTTCATACCGGATATGACAAAATTACAAAAAAAGTTTATCAGTGGCAAGCAAGCGGTAAAAGATCAACATAAAGATCATCAAAAATACAGATAAACGGTAGTGAAAAAAACTTTTAAAGAACCAGTGTATCCAAGTTAAGGAAAACAACAGAGAGACAAATAAAAAAAATCATCCTCAGAAGCAGAAAGAAATAGCTGCACAAATAATAACTATTTAAATACTCTTGCTTATATACTACCAGTCTATCAAAAAAGTTCAGTAACATTACTTGAAATGGAGGGAGATGAAGCAACGAAGGGGCAGCATTCATGGCTGAAAGCCACTGAATGATAAGAACCGACTCAACATTACGTGAATTAATGTCACATAGGTGTATTTGAGCATGACAAACTAAGTTTTTCAGAACTATTCATACGTCTATTTCACACAAACTCTATCATTCTACATCAGCGGGTGCTTACCACAACCCAGTTCTCGGAGTGAATGATGTGCACAGGTCCCTTGGCTCTCTTGTGATTGCAATGAAACACGACATTCCCGGTCACGGCATCAATCAGGTAGACTTCAATAAAACCTTGACACACAGTCACAAGTACAACGTTACACTCTTACCTAGTATACACCGTGCTGACTGCTTGCTAGCTCTTGCACAAGTTTTCACTTTTTCAACCAGAAGGAAATAACCAATTCACCGACTGACACCCAAAATCCCCTTTGTACTTTTCTGTGGAGCTAGCTGCATTTTTATGCTAATTGCTAGCATCCTTAACGTTTTAATATCTGACAACTGAGAGAACAAGACAAGTCAATAAACAAAGATGACGAGTTGTATTATAAACTTTCTCATATGGCCAGAACAGTCAGTGTCAGTTTCAGGCTAAAACCAGCAGCAATTATCAGTAATAATTAGTTACAAAAATTAATCAGATTTTCAACCTTTTTCTTATTATTGAATTCATGATGATTACCGCTGAATGTTGCTATGGTGAACAAATTTATTGACAGATTGAACAGGAATTGAACAGTTGAACTGCAACTGAGGCAGTGAAAATGAAAGAATGCAGAACAACCTTTCTGTTGGTTGTCTTCACCCTCGGCGACGACTGCAACCAGATTGGGATTGAGATATTTGTAGAGGACGCTGCGATCTTCAAGAACAATGCCCTGAGAATGAACGTGCTCTGCAACCAATACAAACCACCATCATCATCAGCATGCCACACGATGAACTAAAAATGATCAGAGATCTCAAACCTCCATTGATAACAGTGCTGCCACCTTGCGATAGCAAAAAAGTCTCAGTTTACGACAAGGCCAGAAAAGTATATTTTCAGGTTTTTAAAAACCTTTATAATCTGTGAAACCTTAAGTCCAAATGTTATATTTTTTATGTTTGTTGCACATAATAGAGATCATATGTAAGTTCACATTTTTATCTTGACTTTTTAAATTGTGATGTCACATTGCCTACTCAAAAAATGTGACAAAGAAGATAGTATAACATGTACTTCCCAGGACATAATTTTGTGTACGAACTTCTTTGTACATTAAACCTTAAAAACTTTTAAAAATGTAAAAACATAAAAAATGCTATAGACCAAAAAACTTCTAAAACCAAATACTTTTTCCAAAAAACCTATCTACTACTGGCAAAAATCCTGGGTAATTCAGCATGAAAAAATTGAAATCACCACCATAATCTAACCACTTCCTTCTGGAGCCATGAACATCCCCTCCAAACAACTTCATCAACATTTTCAAGCAATCTTGCATTCAAATGGACAGACCCAAAAACATAACCCAATCCTTCAAAAAAATTCCAGCATCACTAAATCTGAATGATGCAACACCAACCTTTGTTGGTCGGTCTTTTTCTCATGCGCATCAAAAATCTTAGAAATAACCAAGACTAAAATTACTCAGTAATAATAAGTCAGTGAAAAAAAACAAACAGCACTAGTCTTTTCATACGTTGATCTTTTCATCAATAAATGTTCCAGTTCTTGCTCATTCTAAACCAGTTGCATTTTCTTTCGCCGAGAACATTGTGGAAATACGCCTGTGAAACACCAGAGCTACGAGTGATTCAACTACAATACAGACCGACTGCTCGCTTGGCAACAACATTCGTTATTGTCTGCTGGTTTTTCTGCGTGTCAACTGTCCACAATGCTTCAGCGAGCAACTGCAGTGTACATAACACATAACAACATTTCATTCTTACACGCAGCAAACACCAATGAACAACTCAAACCCACGTACCAACGACAAAACAGAACACCTTGCATGTTTTTTTCACTGGTAGATTTTTCTGATGCATCTAAAAGTTTGCCAATTGACATTCTGAAATAACAAATAAGTAATGCTTAGAATTTTAAAGTAACTAAGCTGTAAAAAAATCATTGTTTGGCAATCTGGCATTATTCTGGCATTATAATTTTTTTGGCAGTAACACTCCATTTTGGCATTAGTTTGGCATTACTTGGCAGTAGTGAATAATTTTATCATAGACGACATTGTTGAATATCTTGCCTTATCTCTCATAGTATATCTCTGTCCATTCATTAAGTCCAAGCATAAACCACATGAACTCACCTTTGTTTGGTGCAGCGGTTAACATGCTGGTCGCAAAAAAAACAAAAGTTGCTTTTAAATCAAAACCATGTCAGTATATAACCAACCACCCAGGAAAACTCGGCCTTCTGTCCCTCTGGGGATAAAAATCGAGCTGCAGCCTGCCTCACTGAGGTTAAAGTAAGGCATGCTCACCTGCGTCAGGTGGCATAATTTCCATGAAGACCACAGACACCTTTAAGCTCTAATCCTATAACTGTAGGCAGGCTATAACAACATGAACTGATCGCGAGCAGAAACCTGCTGAGAAGAGACTTTGATGCCGTAGCCGGTGAGGATTCCCGTATCGGCATCAGTGACATACATGAATAGCAGAGGTGCAAGAGAACGCACGAGATCGGTGGCTGATGACGGATACACGTGGTACTACACAGACATCATCAATCACTCAATAAATAAATCGACTTAAGATCTTTATACAGTGCCATATATTGTGACCAAAGCAGAGACATAAACCTGTGACAATTAACAGTAGTAGTAGTGATAATATTAACGAATAAGTTCGGCTTCTTTATTTGGAATAAAGTAAAAACTACAAGGTCATGTCGGGAAAAAAATTTCAGTCGTGCAGAGTGTCCTCTTGGGCCCAACATGATTTACACAACAAGAAATACTCAAAAAAAGTCATACGTTGACACCACAACCTTTGTGTTACCTCAATAAGCTATGGAAATTCAACAATAATACAACCTTCAATTTGACTATTGTTGCAGCAGTGGATGCTAAAAAGTGAACAATAATAATCAAATTAATGGTTGTATTATCAACAAATTTACATAACTTATTAAGTTACCATTTCTACGCATGAGTCCTGTATTCAAAGACGTTGTGTTACCTGTTTCTGAGTGTCCAGTATGAGCAGTGGCCTCAAATACTGCTCATCAGTCTGAGCTAGCATTATAACACTGACAATGTCTCGGTTCACACGTTCCAGTGCCGATGGCCGACCAATATCTGGCTTGCCGGAGATAGGATGGAAGGTGAACAGCACTGCATGACCCGTCTCCTGCAGCCACATATTCCAATGAGATGATACCCAGACTGTTACAGGTATCACGGAACTATTCTGGGAACTAAACTAGATGCTAAACTAAATAACAAACAGATAAAAACACAGAAATATGACCATATATATGCATTAATATCAGCATAACTTAAAACCGGTAACACTTGTGTAAAAGACGATGGATTCATGACACAGAAAACTGAAGAAAGCTAACAACTATCACAACGGCCAAAAAATGATAACTAGAAATTTGGGGCAAAGCCCAATGTCAGTCCGCCCGGCGCCCTAAGTCCGAGTGGGGTGAAAATTAAGGGGAAGGGTTAAATTTCCCCGGCACCAAAGTCACGTGGCCCGAACTCAAATGCATTGGCATACGCAGAACGCACATTGTCGACTTAGGGTAGGTCAATATGAGTGCTTATAACTTTGTTCGTAGTGGACCGAAGTTCACAAAATTTTTTTGTTCAACGCTGGAAAGATCGTTCTCGTTAACGCCGTTTACATTTTGTCGCTATTTTCATCCGTTCCAGAGATATTTGCACTCAAACTCGAAAGTTGTCGTAAATTGCACCGATTTTTGAACGTTTTTTGCCCTCCCAAACTTCAAGGGAGGCGGTGCCCCCAAAAGTTGTATTTGCATTAACATCCTAACATAGAGGCACGTCAAGTGCCAAAGTTTCTTTGGGCTACACCCCCTAACTCCGAAGTTATAGGCACTCCTTTACTACATTTTAAGCCAATTTTGAACCCCCTTTAAGAGAATTGTAAGGGGGACTGAGGTAGTTGGTAGGGGGAGTGCTAGCAAGACTTGGTCATTCTATGGCGTGTGTAAAAATTTGGGGGCGCAGCACCACCTAAGGGCCGAAATATGGTCTTCCGAAAAAGTCGATATGGATGGGTATGATGCCATATCGAGATCTCCGTAATTACTAGACTAAACTTCACCGGACTTGTTTCGCCTAACGTGGGAGGAATCGCTGTTGAACAAGTAACTCACCGATTTTCAATATCTTCATCTCTTCCGGAAATATTCGCCATTGAACTTTGAAGTCAACCGAAATCGGGCCAAATTTTGCATGTTTTTGGCCCCTAAAAATTTTTTTGGGGGAGGCTCCCCCAAAATTTTAAATCGGGATTATAAAATTGAATGCAGCTCCGAGCATTGTGCAAAATTTCGCGTTTCGTTTCGGGGCGGACTAAAAAGACAGACATCAATAAATGGCACGGCCCACAGTATAGCTACCCTTATTTGAATGATAATACATGACAATATGTTACAAATAATTAGGACTATGAAATCAATAATTAATCATACAATTAATCATTACAAATATTTAACAATTAATAATAAAATTTTAATCCTAAAATCTTTTTAATGAAATCAGATCACTAAAAACATTATATGTATGATAACAATCATTTAGAATCAATTTGATCCTCTTCTTTCCAGAAACATCAAGATTTTAATCTGCTACACAAACTGGACAAAAACATGCACTAATTGTGCCTCAGTATACTTGGGACAAATGATGTTTAAATGGATAATAAAACTGATAACAATATTTTCTCGAGCAATTATATTACTGTTAGTTTTTAATTAAATTCAATGAAAAAATAATTAACCGTTAATTCTTGTACAGTCAACAGATTAAAAATTCAAAATCACTACTAGCCGTATTTGTAACATTTATACAAGAAGTGTACAAAAAACTGATGCGCAGGATGGTTTCTGACCATGTTGCTTCCAACGACGGTGCAGACCGGTTGATGAGGGAAATGAGCGGTTGTTCTCTGCACAAAGAGTGGCATCACTGACTGAACGTAATCATCTCCTGTGCCAACAGCACTGCTAATGCTGCGCCGACGGAACGGTTTGAAGCCCGGCAGAAGATACTGCCAGACAATTGCACCAGATAAACTGTCCAGGCCAAATACCTGGACAACAACATACTTACCACCTACAGCACCCCTATGTTTCTTGTGCAACTCGGTCAAATAACAAAAACAAGTAATTTGAACAAAGCTCATGTGACGTGCGATAGCAGCGGTCCTGCCACTTTGGCAATCAGTGTAGGCCTACAGCAATAAGACATTAATGCATCTTGAAATAGTACTTAAATATGAGGCCTCCATATGAAAGACTCCTTGAATTTAAGAAACTGAAACTTAAAATGTACGTTCTAGGTCATTCGAGGTCATCGACGTTGACACCAATAAAAAGCTTGTCACCAGTGCTTGTTATAATAAGCAGCATATCTGTACCTATCTGTAACCGTTTTCTTGCTACACGAGATAATTGTGGTAAAATAACCACTTTTTAGGGGGAGCCATCTTTCACAGCTGCCTGCACCGGCCTCCTTAAACGTAGGGGGTCGGGACTTGGACTGCTGAAATCTACGTCTATTGCTAAAAATTTCATATGCAGGTTGTCTTGGTCTATCTCCAGCCATTCTGTTGCAATTCAGTGTTGAAATATGCACTGCATCCAAAAAAATTCACTAAAAACCCTTTTTAGGGGGTTCAAGGTGGTTCAAGATCATCGATGTTGATAAATCTAAAACACCTGTCACCAGTGCTTGTTATGATAAGCAACATGTGTGTACCTATCTGCAACTGTTTTCACAGTAAAAGAGCCAACAGGGTCAAAATATCGTCTTTTAAAGGGGAGTACCCCTCTTTGACGCCCTAGTTCGAGGGGAATCCCCGCAACCAAAAGCACAAAATTTTGTCACGAAAAACTAGAGACCTTGAGGCAGCCCACGGTGAAGATTTTGTGATTTTAGCTTGCACTGTTTTGATACAGTGCCAGGGTGTGACAGATGGACAGACGCCTAGACGATGGCTAAGATGCGCAAAGCATTCTGCTATCGCGAGAAAAATTGAATAAAATTTTCAGCATAAGTAAATAAAACACTAATTCAAAATGCATGAACAAAATTTGGCTGTTAGGTAAATAATCTTTGCTGATCGTCACACAACAGTTGATATATATTCTACCAATATGAAAATATCCGAAAGTGTCCAGTGTTTCACTTTCAATGTACCGGTACCATTCCCCAGATGATAGCAATGACAACAGTTAATCAGATTCTAAAAACATCGTAGTGTTCTGTGTTCGAGCTTCAGTTTACCACTCCCGACATGGTAACAACAACAATATGTAGAATGCGGATTCTAGAAATACAGAAATATCTGAAAATGTTCAGTCTTTCAGTTTCAATGTGACTTTCCCCAAATGACAACAACAATAATAGTTGATGTAGATTCTACGAGTATCTAAAAATCAACAACTGCAGTGCTCCAGTTTCAGCGTACCTTTCCGGGCATGGTGACAGCTACGATTATCTTATGCAGGTTGAACTCATCCCGTGTGAGGTAATCCTCATCAATATCGTCATCATCATCATCATCTCTCAGTGAACGCCCTGCAGCAGCAGCTGAATGTGTTGACTGGTAGAGGTCATCAGTCTCCAGCATGTGATCAGTGAGTGGATGACGAGGCGCTCTCAGCTTCTGCTTCAACTGAATTAAGAACGTCTATGCACATACGCATATACCGGACACTGCTTTATTCACCGGCGAATTTTTCCGATGCATTGCAAGAGCTGATAACCGTCATTTTACAATGCCAAATAAGTCAAGTTTCTAGTATTTTTTTGCTTTTGGCTCTTTTTGAGATTATTCTCGGAATATGGCATTAAATTTTCTTGTTTGGCAATAACACTTGATTCTGGCATCAGTTTGGCATTAAGCTGACAGTAACAAATGATTTTATGCTAGACGCTGTTATGAAAATTTCAATAACAGAAAATGCTTCAAACAGTTCAAATAAATACTGAAATCTTTTCTCAATTAAAACTGTAGTGCATTGTGTGGTGAAAAAACATAACACAGCAACATGAATACATACAGGCATACAGAAACATAAAAACTATCAATAACTATTAAACAGGTGGAAATACCAAACGCATAGAAAATACCTTTTAAGTTCAACCACACGTCAAAAGCCACGTCAAACTAACAACTGCACTGCTAGTTTGAACTAGCTATCTTCCATCAACTGCTTTGTTAATGAGGCCAATATTCTTGAATATTTTTATTATTCATCCAAAAGACACTAGTGCAACAATAAACAGTCTCGTAGTTTTTAAACAGGTTAATAGTGAGCTAACAGCCAAACGATAATATACAGAAACAATGAGACATCTCATAAAGCAGCAAGTTTACCGCTAGTTGAGAGAATTGCGTCATGAATCTCTTCACAAACAGGTTCCACACACTGTCTGTAACACCACAACAATAGCAACATGTCAGCATGTAACGAGCAGAAAAGCATCAGCTATGACCAGCATGCAAGCTGTTTACAATGTAATATTGTTATGGTTTACCAAAGTCGTGCATGGTGGTAACAGTAGAAAGTAACAGTATAATAGTATTAGTATTAATAGTATTGCAAAGCAATGCACCAGACAATGCACAATCTAAAATACTATGGTACTACCATGCCCCAATACCGAAGTCATAATGCTAATAAAGAGCGTTATGACAAGATATTTTCCCTTACAATTCTTCGACACTTCCCCAAGTTTTGGTCAACTCGGTGACTTTTCCCTCCCGTCTCTGATATTTGCAAATTTACCAGATAAGTAGCAACAATAAGGCCACATTCACATAGACACGAGTACGAGTCCAAGTACCTGTAAATGGGTTCCTCAAAACAAGAGTTTGCATGTATTTTAATAGTAGCTGTTCACACTGATACGAGTACGTGTTACCTATGAAGTAAACTGCACATAAAGAGGACTAAATTAATGTATAGAAGCTATGACGCATAATGATGTCAGAACTTACATCATTGTTGAATTGTTCGGTGCTAAGAAAAATTATTCACAATGCAGTAAAATAATCTGGTTTTATTCGCAATGCATCTGCTCGTAAACCAAAACCTGAACTCATACTCGTACTTGTGTCTATGCGAATGTGGACTAAACCTGCGTTAACACACAGATGCAGTAGACCAACACTGACAGCACTATAAACACTGACTCCAAGCATGATTATTACTAACCGTCATTTGCACCGAATTCATCTTCCATCTTGGCCATGATCTGAGACACTGGCAGATCCACGAGTTCTACTGACAAGATGGCTGACAATGCTTCCTCTCGACTCCACGACAACTTGCCTGAGAAACATTAGCAAAAACATGCAACTTTACCCAGGTCAACCTAGCCTGGCCATGCCTCCATGCGTAGGCACAATAGATACCAGCAACAGCTAAAATGTAAACAAGCGCTAGACCCATATCTGTGATCTTGCAGTGTAAACTGATGTCTGGCTGAGGGCTAAGGAAATGGAGATCAACGCCGCCATATGGGCCTTATGGCTTAAAAAGAACCTTACTTGACTTATGCAGCCTCAAAACCACACGCGAACAAGAAAGGTCAACTCAGCTTTCTATCCCTCTGGGGTAGATAAATTGAGTATTTTCTTTTCTAGCTGGGGTTAAGGTGGAATGCATTCACCTGTGTCGGATAGCAGGCAGGTCTGAGACAGATTACCATTAAGAGCTATAGACAGGTTTAACACAAGCAACAAATGTCACGAGCACAACAAGCAGGTTGTAAATTCTATGATGCAAAGGTTCTCCACAAACTACTGCACCAGTTGGTGCCTGTCTACACAGCATGTTGCATGTGGTATATGCAAATCAACAACTGCAGTACTCTGTCACAATTCCACCAAAGCAACATTTTGTTCAATTTCTAATAAACACCAATTTTTCAAAAAGTCACAGCAATGCAAAGTATAGCGCACATGTTTGCTACCTTGACAGAAAAATGTCGGAAACAACAAAAAAAAATTCGACAGCTCAACTGAGCTACAAAGTAACACACCAGAGGAACTAGATGCTGGCTTTTCAATCATGACCAAGCTATAATCTTCAGAAAACACGAGAAGTGAGAATCCAATGGAACCATCTTTGCCTTGGACGATGTTTGCGTGTATCTGATAACATCATCACACACACACAACTTAAATCAATCAGTGAACAACCTGAACATTACAAAATGTCAAAATTCAACTAAACTCAAGACTAGCAGTGCTACAGAGCTGATAGTTAAAATGAGCCACAGCAGTGTGTCCAGTAATAAAACATTACCTCGATGCCAGGCCCAGATGGTACTTAGATGTCTGTGGGCAGGTAAATCGTCTCGATATAAAATTAGCCACTGGACTGACTCAGCCTTCTACCCTCACTGGCATGGCAAAATGACTATCAGTTTTTGGGCCGAGCGAGGAGTACACAATATGGTGAATGTATTACTATAGCTGCAGCCGATCAGTTTAGGCAATCTGTGGCTTAGTGAAAAGTTTCACTAAGTGCTATTCTGCATTCAACAAATAAACTGGGTAAACTCTCACACTGGCTGTGCCATGATGACAGCACCATAAACATTGCCATAATTTTACTATTAGTAATATAAAGCAGCACAAAACAGAATGTGAGCGTAAAGTAAACATCAACTCACCATCTGTGGTAAGCCATGATGAGCCGGGAATGTGACGGTATGTGTAAACTTGATCAACGCAGTGTCTAAACTGGACAAATCATAGCCTTTCATTGTCAACGTCTACACAAACAACAGTCAAAATGTTCTACTGCAATAACCATTAGCACCAATTCCGCACAGAATCCAATCAATTACTCTCACCAATCAAATTCGACTTTTCAAACTGCACACACATAACTTTGAAATTGCAGATATGCAACTTTCAATTTTTGGTTGAGACTGAAACATCATTTTATGTCTGACATTTCAGGAAAAAAATATGGCAACCCCTGGATATGCTACAGTATTCTTTTTACTGGCATAACTACACTTATAATGTAAACAACAACAGAAAGTACTATACTATAAAGCAGTAAAGCATAGAACTCATCAACAAACTAGAAAGCAGTCAAAGCCCGCACACCTCCACCAAGCCAATGTTGTTCGCTAGGTGGCAGCACCATCTTCGGTTTTGCAGCGGTTTCCTTTATGCCCCATTGAAAGCAATGGTAACGAAAATTTCAAAGTGATCCAGAATTCAGGATTCCTTCCGGATCACCCCCAAAATTGAATCACTGGTAGTCTGTGCCACTCCCGACATACCCTCAAAATTTCAGAAAGATCCGTCCATCACTTTTTGAGTTATCTTGCTAACACACAGACAGACAGACAGACAGACAAACAAACAAACAAACAGTCTGGCAAAAACATAACCTCCTTGGCGGAGGTAATTAAACACAAAATAATTCAGACACTTCGACAAGAGACAAAAACCAGTAAAAAGTAGACTGACGTTGGAAGCGAGAAGACGAGATACAGTTAACAAGATCCACTGACTGCGATGTGACGCCAACTGGACTGCACATACCTTCAATATACAGACAGACAAAACTTCATTAGTAAGAAAATAAATCCATCCATAACATATGCAAATAGAAGGCGCTCATGAGAGTGCATATACCTGCCAAGTGAAGTGATCTAAACACAAGGAAAGGGGAGGGAGAAGGAAGAGCCGCTTTGTTGCAGAGGGAGAGAAAAGTAACAGCAGGCATTGCTGCTTGCTCTGTTGGTGCAATGATGTCCCTGCCATTATTAGTCATCGTGTACACAAACAAACACACACACAGACAGACAGAATGACCAATCTCTTAATCTCCTCCAATGTTCACTACGTTCAATTGGTGGAGATAACAAACCAAAAACATGCTAATGCACACAGAGCAGTGTAACCATAACCCAACCTTTTAATTTTGAAACAAAAAATTGGCACATCAAATACTCCAACCTGGGGATATATTGAAACTAATTTCAATTTTTCTACACCTTTTGTTTTGGTTGTTGATGGATTTGTGAAAATCACATAGGTCACTCTAGCCATTGCAGAGAAGTGAAGGGGTCCTAGCCAGAAACTCCCCTGCATCAAACACATGAGACAGCAACAAGACATTACCATACTAGAGGTACTCGTGTTTGCTCTTGTTCAGTCTCGAGGCCTAGTGTCTAGAATACTTTGCCATAGATTTCAAACACTTTTAACGGCTATTTAAAACACTTCCTCTTTTCTTTTCACTAATCTTTATCCTGCAATGCATTATAAACTTTTTGTGTGTCTCAGCACTATATAAATTGATTGCGTACTGCACTGTATTGTAGCTGTATACCGTGGGAAGGTGTTTGATGGACTTGACATTTCCACTATCGTCAAGTACGAACACAATGCAATCACAAGTTCCCAGTGACAGGACGATCACATCTCCACCAACACTAGTGACTTGTGCACGTAATGACTTGAGAGGCAGGAACTTCAGTGACTTGTAGCTATACTTTGATTCAACCTGCAACAGCCAGGCGCACAATATGATGTGATACAATGAAGACTCAAACTTGAATACTAACAGACATGCTGTCAATTTAATCTAGCACTTAAATTAAAAAGAACTGAAATGCTTTAAATCAAAATTAAATAAGAGAAACTGAAATGGAAAAGCACTCATAATGTAAAACGTGAAAAATCAAGAAAACTGCCCGAAATCACAAAAAAACTAAAATAAAAAATAATGATAACTAAAACCAAAAAACCGTAAGCAAGTCCAAATATCCGTGAAGTCAGTAAAAAGTGCCAGATGTCTACAGATGGTAGGATTTGAGAAAAAGATAAGTTGCGGCTAAGAACACTCTGATGATAAACAGGCTTCACCACGTCCCTGGCCTATCTTGACAGCATAGTGCCAGCATGCTGCCCCCAGTCAGGACTCAAGAACACTGCCATCATCTGATGCCTTCTGGTTGGGTAGAAAGAAAGGCAGGTAGCTGGGAGATGTACAAAAGTGTGCTTTTCCGAACTGGCATAACTAACCTAGAATGAACCTTGAAATTTCAGTAATTCTTAATTTGTATGATTAGCAAAAACTGGGGGTAAGTGAATGGCAAATGGCCAGTTCATATCCAATGCAGCTTGCCATTCACCATTCAATACAATGTGAGCATGATAGAAGACTTCTTCTAGTTACCATCAACTCTGCCGGTCTCACAGACAATCGACAACTGACAATAAATCTATTGTACCAGAACTAAAAAAATACAGCAAAGTACCCAACAGAAAGCCATCTAGATAAAAAAACACATTTTCACTTTTACACTGAAACCTTTTTAACACACATAAAGAGTGTTTATTGCACATGGCACACTGAGCTGATCGCTATTTGCGCACTTACAGGCAGGTGAATGGTGTGAAAAGCAGCGGGGGCAGAGCTGTTAGACAAGGCTGCAACTTTCACAGCGGGAACAGCTTCATCCGCACATATCATAAGAACACCAGCTGACACTGAACATCTGAATACGATACAGTACATGCATAGTGTCATCAACGATAATGGAATCAGATAATGAAAACATGCATGGCTGCAAATTGATATTTTATTACAGTACACCAAAAAGCAGCACAAGAACTTATCTAGAAAACTATTTTAAAACAGCAAAAACATAATAGGTTCAGTGAGTAAATGTTTAACGTCGCCCAACAAACATTAGGTCAATTCAGGGATGGCCGAGACAATACACGTAGTAGAATTTCACACACAATGTACTCATTACCTGAACAAGATGAGCTAAGCCTTCACATTGACAAAAGACAGGCCTGCAGCAGTTGGTCAATATGGCAGAAAGGGGCGTTTACAGAAGCAAATCCAACTATAGGCTACATGAGTCCTCAGTTTCAGCAACAAATGGTCACCAAACATACACCATGCTCCATACTTTTGTATTTAACCAGTCTGTTTTTCAGACTTACTTCAGGCTAGATCGTGATCTCCAAAAGGCCCTACCGAAAGAAAAAACACTTTTCCAGTCAACAGTGTCAAAAGCACAGAGGGATGAACACTAACTGAACTTTTTAAATGGAAAACTGGTAACTACTGCCCTGGGAAACGTTCACAATAATTTGGGGTTTTCTGCGACGTTTTGTTTTTGAGTTAAGGACCTGCGCAGACAAATGGACAGACAAGATGCAACATACTAAAATAAATTCATAATAGGGCTGTACGAAATAGTAGATTTTACTATTTGGCCAAAAAGAATAATTAGTCCGCCCGAAAACGATAGTTTTCGGAAGGACTTATGTTTTATGCATGATTTTTTTTTTTATTCAACGCGAGATCTCCGAGATGCGTGGGCCAACCGGCTTGAAATTTTGCACGATGGTCAGTACTAGGCCGAATTTTATAATGCCGGTCCAAAATTTTGGGGGGCGCACCCCAAAAAAATTTCGGGGGCGAAAAACATGCAAAATTTTGCTCGATTTCGGACGACTTCGAAGTTCGGCGGCGAATATCTCCGAAACGGATGAAGATATTCAAAATCGGATAGTCATTCCGTGTATGG